>Ga0214919_10005670_pt1 | contig 17541 bp, 18 predicted proteins | sample LL1503_MetaG_FD_177994 | JGI IMG/M metagenome (GOLD analysis project Ga0214919, IMG submission 177994) | Freshwater microbial communities from Lake Lanier, Atlanta, Georgia, United States - LL-1503 | ecosystem: Environmental > Aquatic > Freshwater > Lake | place: USA: Georgia | collected...
CCACAAAATAAAAATTCACCACGAAAACCTAAGCAAAATTATGTAAAACGAATTGATGAAGTAAGTGCGGGTGGTTTAGTTATTGATTTCACCGGAACTAAAGGTTTATTAATTGGTAGACGCGATATTAAAGATCAAAGCCAAGAGCGGTTACTTTGGTCGCTACCAAAAGGGCATATCGAAGAGGGCGAAACCCCAGAAGAAGCTGCGATCCGAGAGGTTGCAGAAGAAACTGGAATTCAAAGTGAAATTTCAAAATCTTTAGGGGTAATCGATTTTTGGTTTATGGCGGGCGGAAAGCGAATTCATAAAACTGTGCACCATTTCTTATTTAAAGAAACGGGTGGGAAGTTAGCGCCGCAAGTAACTGAAGTTGATGATGTGGCTTGGTTTCCACTTGCTGAAGTCGTGGAGAAATTGGCTTATCCGGATGAAAAGAAATTAATCGCTCGTTCTGGCGAGCTCGGCGCATGAAGCGGATTCTGACTTCAATTTCACTCGCACTTGTTGCGCTGATGGTTGCGCCACCAGTTAGCGCCACGCCATCGAGTTACGTGTTGATATCTGAGCCAAGTCATCGCGGATTAGATGGTGTCTTCTTTAATGATGAATTAGCCACTGCGTTAAAACCAGAAGAACGGCTTGGAAATTTAGTTTACGCGGGACCAAAGGCAAATCGAAGTTGGATTATAGATATCGCCCTTGTCGATGAAGTGATCGCGATGAGCAATGGATATGAAGTTGCACAACCATTAGATAAAACTAAGAAAAATCCAAAGCGGGAAACTCTGCCTGGAGAAGGTAGTTCGATTGCAAAAGCTTGGTTAGCCGCTTTAAAAGCTAGCGTGCGGCGCGATCCAATTTCAGTTTTGCCGTATGGCTCTTCAGCCACCTCATGGCTAAAAGGAGCAGCTCCAAGCGAATTAAAGTTCTATATTTCTGAATCTATTTCAAGAAGTGAAGTTTTTTTTGGTCGAAGCGTTTCTAGTGTTGATAGCTACCCAGATCAACCAAAAGCAAACATTCCGCGCCAAGTTCAAGATAATTACAAATTAATCCGAAAGCAAATTGCTGCACTCTCGTCGGTTTTACCGCTTGATACTTTAATTAATTACAAGTTAGGAATCGCTGGCTTAGCTAACCCAAGCTTGAATAGAAATGAACTATTAAATTTATCCGACATTTACAGCGCTGATTTTGCCGCTTTTGAAAATAAATTAAGGCTTATAGTTGGAAAATATCGGGTGACATCTGAGCGAGAAAAAATCCCAATAACTTTAGTAAATGATTTTGATGTTGAATTAAAAATTAAACTAATTGTCACGCCATTAAACGGCAAAGTCTCGGTCACTCAAATTCATAACCTAACGTTGTTGCCTAAATCAAAAACTCAAGTCGTAATCCCAATTAGAGTCTTGGCTTCTGGTTCTACGATTTTATTAACACAGATAAAGTCTGAAGGTGGAGTTTTGTTAAAGCCACCCGTGCAATTACCACTAACTCTCTCTGTAATTAGCCCAATCACAACTTGGTTTACAACCGGGTCTGCCATAATCCTTCTGCTTGCTGGAGTTGTGCAGAGTGTGCGGCGAGTAAAACGGAAGCGGGTTGAAAAATGAGCGATGATGCGCAATTAATTCGTTCTTCGTCTGTAATGGCCTTAGGCACAATTATCTCAAGAGTTACCGGGTTAGTTAGAAATTTATTACTAGTTGCAGTTTTAGGCACAGCGCTATTGGGTGACACATACAACGTTGCTAACACCATGCCAAATATTTTGTATAACTTATTGGTCGGTGGCGCACTAACTGCCGTTTTTGTGCCACAGATTATTAGAGCATCGCGCGAAACTGATCGAGGTAGCGCTTATATTTCAAGACTATTTACCGCCACAAGCACAGCTCTCTTGTTGATTGTGGTGGTTGCAATTTTGTTAGCCCCATTATTGGTGCATTTATATGCACCGTCATTTAGCGGTCGATCATTTGATATCACGGTTGCGTTTATGCGTTACTGCTTGCCGCAAATATTTTTCTTAGGAATTTTTGCGCTGCTTGGGCAGATCGCAAATGCCCGTGGCATATTCGGCCCGATGATGTGGGCACCAATATTAAATAATTTAATAGCAATTGCACTCTTTAGCTACTTTTTGATTTCACTTACAAGCCTTGATTTTGCTGGGATTTCTAACTCGCAGGTAGAGTTATTAGGCGTTGGCACAACGCTCGGCATCGTTGCACAGGCGTTAGTTTTACTTCCAGTATTAAAGCGCAGCGGCGTATCACTTCGATTACGTTTTGATTGGCGTGGAGTTGGACTTGGAAAATCACTCAGGTTGGCTAGTTGGACTTTCTTATTTGTCCTAATTTCACAGATTGGTTATTTAATTACCGTAAATCTCGCAACTAGAACATCGATAGCCGCGATTGGTGAAGGAATTTCTTATGGTGTTGGTTACACACCGTACAGCAACGCTTATTTAATATTATTATTGCCACATTCGATTATCACAATTTCAGTTGTAACAGCGCTACTTCCAAAACTTTCAGAGTTGGCTATTGATAAGAAGTTAGCGGAGTTGCGGGAACAAATTGTTAAAGCGATTCGGTTAGTTGGAATTGTAACGGTGCCAAGTGCGTTCTTCTTCTTATTTTTCGGACCTTTGATTGCACAAGTTCTATTTTTCGGAATATCTGAAAGTGATGCCGGTTTTATCGGTAAAGTATTAGCGGGCTTTGCGCTAGCCGCTATTCCTTTGAGTTTAAATTTGATCGCTATCCGCGGTTTAAATGCATTTGAAAATACTAAATCGCAAGTCATCTCCAATCTATTAATAAATGCAGTCTCGATTGGTTTCTCGCTTATTGCCTACTTAACGCTCCCGACCGAATTGATCACAGTTGGGTTAGCCGGAGCTTTTACTTTGAGTTATTGGATAGGTACTGCGTTATCTTTCCGATTATTAGCGCGCCATTCGGGAACTATTTCTACAGTCGAATATCGGAAACTTTACCTGTTGTTGGCATTGATTTCTTTATTGATTTTTATACCACTTCGATTACTCGTTAGGGCTGACTTAATTCCGGGTGGGAATATTGTTTCATTACTTATTGTTATCGCTGTTGCTGATTTCGCATTTTTAGGGCTAGCCAAACTCTTTAAAATTAACGAGGTAGCACAGACGGTCAAGTTGATTTTGCGTCGCAAGTAATTGATATGCGATTTTCTAGATAAGGTGGGCAAGTGAGCGAGTCAAAAGTGCATGATGTAGTAATCGTCGGCTCTGGTCCGGCTGGCTACACCGCAGCTATTTACGCAGCGCGCGCGCAATTAAACCCAATTATTTATGAAGGTTCGGTAACCGCTGGTGGTGCGCTAATGAACACTACTGAGGTAGAGAATTTTCCAGGTTTTGAAAATGGAATTATCGGACCAGATTTAATGGATGCGATGCGCAAACAAGCGGCACGTTTTGGTGCCCAGTTAATTACTGATGACATTGTTGAAATGAAATTAGATGGAGAAGTTAAAACTCTAAAAGATGGTTCTGGAAATACATTGCAAGCTCGCTCGGTAATTTTGGCGATGGGTTCGGCTTATAAAGAAATTGGAATTGAAAACGAGAAACGGTTATCTGGTCGCGGTGTTTCTTGGTGTGCAACTTGTGATGGGTTTTTCTTTCGCGGTCAAGAAATAGCCGTTGTCGGTGGCGGGGATTCCGCAATGGAAGAAGCTAATTTCTTAACTAGGTTCGCAAGTAAAGTTGTCTTAATTCATCGCCGCGATTCACTCCGCGCTTCAAAAATTATGGTAGAACGCGCGCAAGCAAATCCAAAAATTGAATTTCTTTTCAACACTGAAGTAATTGATGTATTAGGTGAAGAAAAAGTTAGTGGTTTGAAGTTGCGTAATACGGTTTCCGGTGTTGAGAGCGTTCGAGATTTCACCGGGTTATTTGTAGCGATCGGACATCTGCCGCGAAGTGAATTGGTAATCGGTCAAATTACGGCTAATTCTGAAGGTTATGTTGAAGTAGACGGCCGATCTACCCGCACAAACCTAAAAGGCGTCTTTGCTTGTGGTGATTTAGTTGACCATACTTATCGCCAAGCGATTACTGCGGCGGGTTCAGGGTGCCAAGCCGCCTTGGATGCGGAAAGATTCCTTGCAGGACACTAGAGTTCAAAAATATCAGAACGATTAAGAGGAGATAGCGATGTCAGCACCAGTAGCGGTAACTGCAGCAAATTTCGATGAGTTAGTTTTAAAGAGCACCACACCTGTTTTAGTTGATTTTTGGGCAGAGTGGTGTGGACCATGTCGTGCTGTCGCGCCAATTTTGGCTGAAATTGCCGCCGAACACGGTTCTAAAATTAAAATTGTTAAGCTAAATACTGATGAAGAACAAGCCCTTGCAATGCAATATGGCATCACCTCAATTCCAACTATGAACGTGTTTGTTGGCGGCCAAATCGTAAAAACAATCGTCGGGGCAAAGCCAAAACCAGCGTTATTGAAAGATCTTGAGCAGTTCATTTCCTAATTTCGCGTTGATTCATTTACGCTGAAGTATGGATACTGAGCAACTAAACCCGGGCGACCGTGGCGACCTTGTTACAGTAATTACAAATACGCTGCATCGGCTTGGTTATTTAAGCGGACCGTTAGATATTTATGATGCCGCCGTCCAAAATGCAGTGCAAGCTTTTCAACAAGAACGCGGTTTAACTGCAACTGGAATCGCAAACCCAATGACGTTACGTGCGTTAGATGAAGCGCGGTGGAAATTAGGGGATCGCACTTTATCTTTTAAGAAGAGTGACGATGGATCGCTAATGCGTGGCGATGATGTAGCAACGTTGCAGAGCAGGTTGATAGATATGGGCTTCGATTGTGGTCGAGTAGATGGAATTTACGGAGTTAGAACTGAGACTTCGGTAAAAGAATTTCAAAAATCTGCCGGAGTAAGCGTTGATGGAATTTGTGGGCCGGCCACAGTGATTTCCTTAATGCGTTTGATGCGCACTGTTTCAGGTGGCGCACCAACTCTCTTGCGAGACCAAGCTATTCGGGAGAAACGTGGCCCAGTTTTGGCTGACAAAATAATTGTGCTTGACCCAAGTTGGGGTGGAAAAGATGTTGGTAGAAGTATTAATGGCTTAACGGAAGCCGAAATAGTTTTTGATGTTGCGCAACGAATTGAAGGACGTTTGATTGCTTTAGGAGTAAATGTATTCCTAACTAGAAATGAAAGTAGATCGCCGTTAGAACCAGAACGAATTGATTTTGCCAATAGCGTGGCTTCGGATTTAGTAATTTCTATGCATGTTGATAGTTATAAAAATGAAAATGCGCAAGGTGTTGCCACTTACTTCTATGGCAGCGACCAACATGGTGTGCACTCAGTTGTAGGCGAAAGGTTTGCCACTTTGGTGCAACGTGAAATTTGTGCGCGTACTGATTTAAATAATTGTAGAACTCATGCAAAAACTTGGGATATGTTGCGATTAATAAAAGCACCGACAGTTCGGATTGATTTGGGGTATATCTCCAACCCACATGATGCGGAGCGGCTAGGGGATGCGCAGTTTAGAGATCTGATAGCAGAGGCTTTAGTTATCGCAATTCAACGACTTTATTTATCAGCAGAAGATGATGCAAAAACCGGCACTTTGCGAATTGAAGATTTACGACGTGCTGGAATTAGGCGGTAATGAAATTAACTCGGAGCCGGGTGCGTACTGACTATGGCAGAATAATTAAATGACGGATGTAACCCGCTTTCATACCCACGCTCCAGAAAATTTAGAGGAGCGGTTTGCGCGGCGTGCGGTTGGAATGCAAGCTAGTGAAATTCGCTCCTTGTTCGCGGTTGCCTCCCGCCCTGAAATTGTTTCACTCGCTGGCGGAATGCCAAATCTCTCTGCGCTACCAATGGAGATGATGGCTGAGTTGGTTGGAAAATTAATTACCGAACACGGCCAAGAAGCGCTGCAGTATGGAAGTGGGCAAGGGCATCCAAAACTTCGCGAGCAAATTTGTGACGTTATGGCGCTTGAAGGGATTCGCGCAAATCCAGATGACATTATTGTGACAACTGGTTCGCAACAAGCGCTTGATTTAATTTCAAGAATATTTATCGATCCAGGCGATGTTGTTTTAGTGGAAGCGCCTTCTTATGTTGGTGCGCTCGGAACATTTAAACAGTACGAAGCGCAAGTAGTTCATGTGGAATTGGATCAAGATGGCATAGTTCCAGAATCGTTGCGAAGCGCTATTAAAACAATTCGTTTTTCTGGGCGAAAAATTAAATTTTTGTATTTAATCCCAAATTATCAAAATCCAGCGGGTGTTTTACTCCCGGCTGATCGAAGAACTGAAATTTTAGAGATATGCCGTAAAGAAAAAATTATGGTTGTCGAGGACAATCCATATGGTCTGCTCGGCTTTGAACGGCCATCTCCTAACGCGATGCGAGCTGAGGATTCTGAAAATGTTATTTACTTGGGTTCATTCTCGAAAACAATTGCGCCAGGATTACGAGTAGGTTGGGCGTTAGTGCCGGCAGCTCTCCGTGAAAAATTGGTAATAGCGAGTGAATCTTCAATTCTTTGCCCTTCAAATTTCACTCAAATGGCGATTTCGAGCTATTTAGCTGACCAGCCGTGGCGCGATCAAATCACTGCATTTTGCAAGCTTTATAAGGTTCGCCGTGATGCGATGTTAGAAAGCTTGGATCAATATTTTCCTAAAGGTGCAACCTGGACTAAACCGCAAGGTGGTTTTTATGTCTGGGTTAATTTGCCACCAGAGATTGACACCAAAGCCATGATGCCGAAAGCAATTGTTGCCAAAGTTGCTTATGTTCCAGGAACTGCGTTTTATGCTGATGGTTTAGGTTCTTGGTCCATGCGACTTTCTTATTGCCACCCAACACCTGAGCGAATTCGAGAAGGAATTAAATCTTTAGGTAGCGTAGTGGCGCAAGAGATGGAACGACGTGGAAATGGAATCGCGCTTAACTAGTCAATGACATCGATAATCCGATGTAAATCTTCAAGTGAACCAAATTCTATTACGATTTTCCCGCGTTTTTGAGTCATCTCGATATTTACCCGAGTATCTAGCGCATCCGATAACCGAACCCCTAGTTCTTTAATTTCTGGTGAAGTTGTTGATTTATTTTTAGTTGTTGCAGTTTTCACTTTCCCGCCAAGTGAAATTATCTCTTCAATTGCGCGGACACTTAAACCTTCAGCAACTATCCGATTAGCAAGTTTTTCTATTTCGTTTTGATCAGCCAATCCAAGTAGCGCCCGCGCATGTCCCGCGGAAATTGTGCCGGCAGCAACCCGTCGCTGTACTGATGGCGGTAAATTTAATAACCGGATTGTGTTTGAGATTAATGGGCGGGATTTTCCAAGTTTTGTTGCTAACTCTTCATGGGTATAACCAAAATCGGTAAGAAGTTGGTTATACGCGGCTGCCTCTTCTAACGCATTTAATTGGCTACGGTGAATATTTTCTAAAATTGCTTCTCGGAGTAACTCATTATCCGGGGTCTGTCTAATAATTACTGGGATTGAAGTTAAGCCAGCTAATTTTGCAGCCCGAACTCGGCGTTCTCCCATGATTAATTCGTAAGTATCGGCGCCGCTTTTTCGCACTACTGGTGGTTGTAAAACTCCAACTTCTTTTATCGATGCAGCTAACTCTTTAAGTGCATCTTCGTCGAAAACTGTTCGTGGTTGCTTTGGGTTTGGTTTGATTGCAGATAATAAAACTTCTTCGCGATCAGCAATAACAGTGTCGTTGCCTGGCAGTTTGATAGCAGTTGGAATTAATGAATCTAAATTTCTACCTAAGCCGCCTTTACGAACGCTCATTAGCTAATCTCTTGTTGTTGAATTGGATTAACTGCGCTACCACGAATCGCAATTTCGCGCGCAACTGCCATATATGACTGCGCGCCGTTAGAAAGTGGGTCGTATGTCATAACTGTTTGGCCGTATGAAGGCGCTTCTGAAATTCTTACTGCGCGCGGAATTGGAATATCAATTAGCTCTTTTGGATAATGCGCACGCACGCTATCTGCAACATCATTTGCTAATCGAGTTCTGCCATCAAACATTGTTAAAACAATTGTTGTTAACTTGATATTTTGATTTAAATGTTCTTGCACTAATGAAACAGTGTGAAGCAGTAACGCTAAACCTTCTAAAGAATAATATTCACATTGAATTGGAATCATTAACTCTTCAGCCGCCACAAGTGCGTTGATTGTAAGTAAACCTAAACTTGGTGGGCAATCAATAATTACATAATCAATTCGTTCACCTTTATTTGCGCGTTCCAATAAGAAAGTTTGTAACGCTTTCTTTAATCGAAGTTCGCGCGCAACCATTGGAACTAATTCAACTTCTGCGTTGGCTAGTGATTGTGTTGCAGGTGCGCATTCAAGATGAGGGTATCCCGCAACTTTAATTACAACTTCGCTCATTGGAAGATCGCGTGTTATAACTTCAAACATTCCGGCAACATCATCGCGCGCAATTGAAAATGCAGTGCTTGCATTTCCTTGCGGGTCTAAATCAATTACTAAAGTTCGTAAACCGCCCATTGAAAGTGCCGCGGCGATATTGACTGCGGAGGTGGTTTTACCGACCCCGCCCTTCTGATTCGCGACCGTAAAAATTCGGGTTTTTATCGGTTTTGGCATCGGTTCTTTGAGGCGTTTGATTCCAACTACTCGCTTCTCGGAATTTGTTTCACGTGAATCAGCCACGGCGGTAGTTAACCAGCCTTTATCACCTCAGCTATGCGGCTGACGGGTAGTTCCCCAATATTTAACTCAATTATTCGAGCGGCTGCGCCTTTTGGTAGCTGGGCTTCGCTTAGTTCAACCGCAGCCGACTCCCCTTTAATCGCCAAAAGTGCGCCATTGGGTCGAACCAGATGCCAAGTGGATGGAATTAGCCTTGAAAGCGGCGCGACTGCTCGAGCGGTTACATAATGAAAAGGTTTAGTAAGGGAGTTTGCTTTACCGCGATGAACCGTTACCGCTAAACCAAGTTCAGCAATTACCTCATTTAAAAAATCGACCCGGCGTTGCAGCGGCTCAACTAGCGTTATTTTCAAATCAGGTCGAGCTAGAGCGATCACAATTCCAGGTAGTCCAGCGCCAGAGCCGATATCGCCAACTGTTGCCCCTTCGGTAAAGAGGGTGGTAATTGGGATGCAATTTTCAATATGGCGCTCCCAAATTTTTGGCCCCTCGCTTGGACCTATGATCCCGCGCTCAACCGCCACGGTTTCTAGGAGTTCTGCGTAACGGGCTAACTGGGGACCTGTTTTTGGAAAATAGGTCTGAGTTAAAGTTTCACGTGAAACGCTCAAGCGGGAAGTACTACCACGCAACGATCTGGGTCTTCGCCTTCAGATTCACTGCTCAACCCAGTCTTTTGAATGGTGTCGTGAATGACTTTTCGCTCAAATGCGTTCATTGGGGCTAGTTTGACTGATTCCCCAGAAGCTTTAACCTCATCGGCGATTTTCAGCGCCAGTTCAGAAAGGCTCTCTTTTTTATTTACTCGGAAACCGTCAATATCAAGCATTAAACGGGAGCGTTCGCCGGTCGCAGTTTGCACCGCTAGCCGAGTTAGCTCTTGAATTGAGTCTAAAACCTCACCTTCGCGGCCAACTAGGTGGTTTAGCTCGCCACCTTCGATTGAAAGGGTGGCGCGATCGTTTTCGATGCCAATTTCAATATCTCCATCAAGGTCGGCAATATCTAGTAGGCCTTCTAGGTAATCGGCGGCTACATCGCCCTCTTCTTCAAGGCGTTCGACTAAACTCTTCACTGGTTTATCTTCCACAACTTCAACCGTTGCTTCGCTCTTCTTAGGGCTCATTCACTTGCCTTCCGTTAGGTACTAAATTAATTGGGCGATTTAATAGTTTTTGTACTATTTGTCGCTTTTACTTACGTTTCTTCTTCTTATTACCTCGTTTTGGTTGTTGCCGTTGGCTCTTAGGTTCCTCGACAACTACCCCGCCGCCATTAAGTTCTTCGGTTGGGGCAATTCCAGTTTTTTTAGCTTTTTTTGCTTGCAACTCTTCATAGGCAGGAGATCCTGGTGTTGGGTTTCGTTTAATAACGTAAAACTGCTGTCCCCAAGTCCACAAGTTTGTGGTTGACCAATAAATTAAAACTCCGACTGGAAAATTAACTCCAGATACCGCAAATATCAATGGAAATAAATACAACATAATTTTTTGTTGTTGCAACATCATATTGTTTTGTGTTGACATCTTTGGCATGCCTTTAGTCATCAACTGTCGCTGTGTTGTGAAAGTAGTCGCCGACATAAACGCAATTAATAACACGGTGACGACTTTTACTGTTGTGATGTTAGAACCTAAAAATGTTTGCGAAATTGGCGCGCCAAAGAATTTTGCAGCTGCTGCTGAGATTACATCGTCTTGTGTTAGCACACCATGTTTTTGTGGAGGATTTTTTCCGATTCCGTTTAACACTGTAAATAACGCAAAGAATATTGGAGCTTGTGCAAGAATTGGGAAACATGAAGCTAGTGGGTTTGTTTTATGTTCCTTGTAAAGCTTCATCATCTCTTCAGATTGTTTTTGACGGTCATCTTTATATTTAGTTTGTATCGCCTTCATATGTGGTTGAAGCGCTGTGAGAGCGCGTTGGCTTTTAATTTGCTTAACGAATAATGGAATTAAAATGATACGAATTAAAATAACTAAACCAACAATAGCTAGCGTCCAAGTAACACCACTGTCGGAACCAAAAATTGGGCTAAGCACTTTATGGATAGCCATAATTACCGCTGATACCGCGATGTAAAGTGGATTTAAAATTGTCCCCATTATTTAGCTCCTACTAATTCGGCTTGTAAATCAAGGGTTTTGTTTGATTTATCGTGGTGTGTGGTAAATGTGAATTTATTTGGCACATAATCAACGCCGCCGTGTGACCAAGGGTTGCATCGAAGAAGCCGCCAAACCGCTAATAACAAACCTTTTAAACCAAAGTGTTGGATTGCGTTTAATGTGTAAGTAGAACAAGATGGGTAATACTTGCAACGCGGGGCAAAAGCTGGCGAGATCCATTTTTGATAGCTGGTGATTAATAAACTAAAAAAGCGCTTCATTTTGTCACCGAACTTTTATTAACTTTTTCAAAAAGTTTATTAAATAACTGCACGGTGTCGTTTGAGTAGTCTTTACTATTTTGAATTGCTCGGACCACAACTAAGGATTTTTGGGGAAGTAAGTGGAATTGTTCCCGAGATAGGTGGCGAAGTTGTCGAGTTACTCGATGACGTGAAACTGAGCCGCCAACTGATTTAGAAACAATAAAACCTATTTTGGTTTCAGAGAGTGAAGGTTCGGCAAGAACATATCCTGCGAGTGATCGTGTAGAAGCTCTAGCCCCGGATTTGGTGGTACGTGCGAAATCGGTGCTAGATGTGAGTCGGTTTAATGACGCAAGCACAGGTTACGCAGATGCAGAGATGCGAACGCGGCCCTTGGCGCGGCGAGCAGCAAGAACTGCGCGACCTCCACGAGTTGCCATACGTGCACGGAAACCATGTTTCTTTGCGCGCCGACGATTATTCGGCTGAAAAGTGCGCTTTGTCATTTCTTGCTCCTTTGATAATTTAAAACTTTAAATTTCTTGACTTTCGTCCACTCCAAGCGGGTCGAAATGCACCGACCTTTTTTGGGGCCACAGCAGGGGGTAACGGTAAAGGTCGTGGATAACTATGGTCAAACTGGGGCGTTTCGGACGGATTTAGAATATTGGTGTGGATAACCACTTGCTTTTATTCCGTTTCCACTCTAGTTTTCGGCTCTATCCACAGGAGCCGCTCGAAAGGGTGGTTTTTGGGGGTTAATAAAGGGTAAAGGTTGGGTTTAGACCACAGCCTGTGGATAACTATGTGGATATCGGGGTATTTAGGTGTCGATCACAAATCAGAGCTCAGGCCAAACAGTAGAAGTAGACCTTCAATCTTTATGGAGCTCAGTGATTGAAAAAGTTTCAACAGATGCGCCACAACACCGCGCGTTTTTAACTCTGACTAAACCACTTGGGTTGATTAAAAGTGATGGCGGTTCAAACCTTTTACTCGCTGCGCCAAATGTTTTTGCTAAAGATGTTTTAGAAAGCCGGCTGCGGGTTCTTTTAAATGAAACCCTTTCTAATGAAACCGGCGAACGAATTAGCATTGCAGTAACTGTTGATGAAGAGTTAGAAAATATAGAAGTTGTCCAAAACCAAGTTGTAGAGATTGATTTCGATCCAATCACACCGCGTGCTGGAACCGGCAGAACAGATACAACCCAAAACAAAACTAATGAACAATCTCAATTAAACCCAAGGTATATTTTTGAAACTTTCGTTATTGGCGCATCAAATCGTTTTGCACACGCGGCGGCGGTAGCAGTAGCTGAAGCCCCTGCAAAAGCTTATAACCCGCTATTTATTTATGGGGAGTCTGGGTTAGGAAAAACCCATTTATTGCATGCGATTGGCGCTTACGCTAAAGAATTATATGGTGGGCTTCGAGTTCGTTACGTATCTAGCGAAGAGTTTACAAATGATTTTATTAACTCAATTCGTGACGACAAAGCTTCCGTGTTTCAACGGCGTTACCGTGATTTAGATATTTTGTTAGTTGATGACATTCAATTTTTAGAAAATAAAGAGCGGACTCAAGAAGAGTTCTTCCATACTTTTAATACTTTATATAACGCTAACAAGCAGATTGTAATTTCAAGTGATCGGCCACCGAAACAATTAACAACTTTGGAAGACCGATTACGTAGCCGGTTTGAATGGGGTTTAATTACAGATATTCAACCGCCGGAATTAGAAACACGTATTGCAATTCTCCGTAAAAAAGCCGCGCAAGATAAATTGAATGCACCAGATGATGTATTGGAATACATCGCTAGTAAAATTTCTACTAACATCCGTGAATTAGAAGGCGCTTTGATTCGTGTTACTGCTTTCGCAAGTTTGAACCGCCAAGGCGTAGACCTTTCATTAGCGGAAATTGTTTTGAAAGATTTAATTCCTAGCGAGGGTGGCCCGGAAATAACTGGCGCAACGATTATGGCGCAAACTGCCGCCTATTTCAGTTTAAGTGTTGAAGACCTTTGTGGCACTTCGCGCTCTCGGGTTTTAGTTAACGCCCGCCAGATCGCGATGTATTTATGTAGAGAATTAACCGAGCTTTCGCTTCCAAAAATCGGGCAAGCTTTTGGTGGTCGGGACCATACAACGGTTATGCATGCGGATCGAAAAATTCGCCAGTTAATGGCTGAGCGCCGTTCAATTTTTAATCAGGTTACAGAACTAACAAACCGGATTAAACAGCAAGCGCGGGGGTAACCCTGTATACCCCCAGCCTGGGGGTAACTTGTGGATAACTGTGGATAACCTCAGTTATTAAGTGTGTATAGCTGGTGGGTATTTTTTAAAGGTGGCGCTTTAAAATTGTTATCCGCTCTCTATCCACTACCTACCCACAAGGTTAAAAGGAGTAGATCTAGTGGTTGACCTGCGTTTATTAAGGTTACCCACAGAAATCAACTCTAGTTACTACGAATATCTTTATATATAGAGAAAGGGTTGTGCGCGAACCAGCTTCGCACATTAGGTTTACTTTATGAAGTTCACAGTCGAAAGCAATGTATTAACAGAGAGCGTTAATTGGGTTTCACGCAGCCTTTCATCGCGCCCAATAATGACTGCTTTATTGGGAATCGTGATTGATGTTGGTAATGAGATAACACTTTCCGCGTCAGATTTAGAAACCGCAGCTAAATCTTCTTTCAATGCAGATATTAAAGAAAAAGGAAAAGTTTTAGTTCCAGGACGACTGCTTGCTGAAATAGCTAGATCTCTCCCAAACAAACCAGTTTCATTTGTTTTAGATAACAACCGAGTTTTAGTTACATCCGGAACAGCCAAATTCACACTACCAACCTTGCCCATAAATGAATATCCAAACCTTCCCACCATGCCAGAAAACTCTGGGTTTATCGCAAGCGATGTGTTCGCAACTGCCATAAACCAAGTAGCGATTGCTGCTGGAAAAGATGATTCACTTCCAACACTTACTGGTATTCATGTTGATATTAATAAAGAAACAATCACGTTAGCTGCAACCGATAGATATCGGCTTGCGGTGCGCGAAATCCAATGGCAACCAAACAACACAGATATAGCAACCTCTGCATTGTTGCGCGCCCGCACGCTAGCTGATGCTGCGAAATCCCTAATAGGAGTAACTCAAGTTTCTTTAGCAATTGCACCAATAACAGCAACAGAACGACTTGTGGGTTTCGCAAGTGAAGCAAAAACCATGACATCAAGAATGTTAGATGGAACATTCCCACCGTACCGACACTTACTTCCAAGTGAAAGTATTGCGCAAGCAACAATCGAAGTTGCACAATTTCTAGACTCAGTCCGCCGAGTTGCGCTAGTAACCGATAAAACCGTGCCACTTCGATTACGTTTCGCCGATTCAAAACTCCAATTAGAAGCTGGCGCTGGTGAAGAAGCACAAGCAACAGAAGAGTTATCCATAATTTACAACGGAGAAGCAATTGATATTGCTTTCAACCCAACTTTCTTAATGGACGGACTACATGCAGTCGGAACACCATTTGTGCATATTGCATTCACTGGTTCCAATAAACCAGCAGTGTTATCTGGCAAAAACGAGAAAGATGGCCCAACAGCCGATAATTATCGGTACTTGTTAATGCCTATGCGATACGCGTCATAACTTTTAAAAGTTAAATCGTCGTGCACATAACACACCTATCTTTGCAAGATTTCCGATCTTATAAAGTTTTAGAGCTGCCATTAAAAACTAAACAAACAATTTTTATCGGGGATAACGGTGAAGGTAAAACCAACATTATTGAAGCGATAATGTATTTATCACTACTCTCTTCTCACCGAGTTTCACAAGACATACCGCTTATAAAACTTGGGGCTGAGCGGGCATATATTCGAGCGAAAGTTTTACAAGACGACCGCTCTCAATTAATAGAGTTAGAAATAAACACAAATAAAGCAAACCGAGCTAAAGTTAATCAAAACCCAGTAAGAAGCCAGAAAGAAATATTAGGAATTACACAAGCTATAGCATTCTCACCAGAAGATTTAGATTTGGTTCGCGGCGATCCAAATGAACGCCGGGCATTTATTGACCAATTACTCATTCAACGAAATCCAAGAATGTCTGGGGTAATTACAGATTACGAGAGAGCGCTAAAACAGCGGAATGCTTTATTAAAAAGCCGAGCATCAACCCAAACCTTAGAACCTTGGGATGAGCACTTAATTAAATTTGGAGCTGAACTAGTTGCTAACCGAGTTGAATTAATTCACACCTTAAAGCCTTATTTCATCACAGCTTACAAAAACTTAGCAGAGAAAAAACTAGCGGGAATAACCTACAAATCTAATATAGAAAACCTTTCCAACAACCGTGAATTAAATCAAGAACTACTCAAATTAAAACTTTATGAAGTGAGGGATCAAGAGCGCGACCGCGGAATTACTTTAATTGGACCACACCGCGATGACGTTCTACTTTCATTAGGAGACCATCAAGTTAAAGGCTATGCTAGCCACGGGGAGTCTTGGTCTATTGCGCTAGCACTTCGGTTAGCTTCTTTCCAATTATTAAAAGAAGAAGGAAACCGTCCAATATTAATTTTAGATGATGTATTTTCTGAGTTAGACGAGGCACGTAGAGAGAAGTTAGTACAACTTGCGGAAGAGGCCGAGCAAACCTTTATTACAGTGGCAGTTGAAAGCGACCTTCCAAAAAATCTTAACGGGATTAAGTTTTTAGTTAAATCTGGATCGGTTAAAGAGTTATGAACGAACCAAAATCAAAACGCGATATTGCGCGAGAATTATTTCGTGCTTACAAAACGCAAATCAAAAAACCAAGAAGAGTTATAGAAGTTGATGAACGAATAAATATTTCAGACCCACAACCATTAAGTTCGGTTTTTAATGAAATTATTACCAATCGGGATTGGCGACAAGGAATCGCAGAAGGTAATTTATTTAGCGATTGGCAGAAAGTTGTTGGAGATGAAATTGCACAACATTCAAACCCAATCACTTTGTTAGATGGAAAACTAACAATTCAAACATCATCAACCGCTTGGGCAACTCAACTCAGATTAATTTCTAACGAGTTATTAAAAACTCTCCAACAAAGCGCGCCCGGAGCTTTAGTTGAGGAGTTAGTGGTGATCGGACCAAATGCTCCATCTTGGAAACGTGGACTCCGAACAATCCGGGGATCAAAGGGGCCGAGAGACACTTACGGTTAGCCACCTAGTAGGGAACCTCACCTTTCGCTTGATAATCGCCCTAATCCACCACAGAAGGCTTTTTTGGGCTATCACAGTTTTAAAAACCCACTAGGATTACGGGTTGAACCCCAGCAAAAACTGACGAGGTTTGGCTATAACAGGTCTGAGCTCAAAACCACCTGAACTGTAAACCGTTATGAAAGGCGTCTAAGTGCCAACCCAAACCCCTAAGAAAGAGAACGCAAAAGCGTACGACGCTAGTGCGATCACAGTTCTTGAGGGGCTTGAAGCAGTTCGAAAACGTCCTGGAATGTATATCGGCTCAACTGGAGAGCGCGGACTTCACCATTTAGTTTATGAAATTGTTGATAACTCAGTAGATGAAGCTCTTGCTGGTTATTGCGATGAAATATCAGTAACACTTTTAGAAAACAGTGGCGTGCAAGTAATTGATAACGGCCGCGGTATTCCAGTCGACATGCACCCAATTGAAAAAAAACCAGCGCTAGAAGTTGTGCTTACTGTTTTACATGCAGGCGGAAAATTTGGCGACGGTGGGTACTCAGTTTCTGGTGGCTTACATGGAGTTGGTGTTTCAGTTGTGAACGCACTTAGCCAAGATTTAGAAGTCATCGTGCAAAGAGATGGTTTTTTCTGGAGCCAAAATTACAAACTAGGTGTACCACAAGCCCAACTTAAAAAAGGTGTTGCTACTGAAAAAACTGGCACACAAGTTACATTCTGGCCATCCGAAGAAATTTTTGAGACCACTGATTTTTCTTTTGAAATTTTATCTGCGCGGTTCCGTGAAATGTCCTTCTTAAATAAAGGCTTAACACTCTCACTCAAAGACGAACGACCAGGCCATGTAGATGAAAATGGCGAACCATTATTTATTAAATTCAACTACCCTGGTGGAATTTCCGATTTTGTTAAACACTTAAATTTAACTAAAGGCGAAGGTCATAAATCTATTATCTCTTTTGGTGGCGAAGATTTAAAACAGAAAATGTCGCTCGAAATAGCTATGCAATGGAATACTGGATTTACTGAATCTGTTTACACTTTCGCTAACACTATTAACACTCAAGAAGGTGGAACTCACGAAGAAGGATTCCGAACTTCTTTAACTTCACTAATAAATAAATTTGGTGA
>Ga0214919_10005671_pt1 | contig 17537 bp, 16 predicted proteins | sample LL1503_MetaG_FD_177994 | JGI IMG/M metagenome (GOLD analysis project Ga0214919, IMG submission 177994) | Freshwater microbial communities from Lake Lanier, Atlanta, Georgia, United States - LL-1503 | ecosystem: Environmental > Aquatic > Freshwater > Lake | place: USA: Georgia | collected...
TTTCCGTATCTCTGTGGTCCTCTACTAGGAGTGTTACCTTCACTTGGCGCAGGGGGAGAATATCCATACGGTGATGATCGTGGAACCATGCCAAATCCTCCACTGACTGTGACAAAATTAGTGATCTGCGGGCCGGCTGCTTCTTGCCATACTCCGTTGATGTTTATATATAAAGCATTGGTGCGTTTCCAAATGTTATTGTCTTTTACATAAATTTCTTTTGTGGAGTAGTAGGTTCCGTTTTGATTTACAAATACTCCAGGGACCTCCATGTAGATCACCAGATATCCATTACCACCATTACCACCACCTGATGCCCCGCCAAGTCCTACATTATCTGGAACAGAGATACCTGATTGCCCTCCAGGTGTTCGACCATTAGGGTCAAACCCATTTGGATAGAGATAACTCCAACTTGCTCCAGGGTTTCCGGCTTGTCCTCCAGTGTCACTGGCGCCGGGCCATCCACCATATGCTCCACCGTTGCCACCGCCACCGGTGCCGCCATCATATCCACCACCTCCACCACCACCACCGCCACCGTCGGTTGGATGATTGGCGCCTGATTCTCCATTGAACCCAACACTAGTCCGACCGTGAGGTCCGGGACTGGTTCCACCAGGCGAAGGATTTCCAGCGCCCCCGCCACCACCACCACCGCCTGCCACAGCTTGTATCTGGTTATTTTGCAACAAAATAGTAGAGCCACCACCACCACCGCCTCCGCCACTGCCACCTTGTGGCCCTGCACTGCCGCCGGGTGCTCCTGAAAAACTGGTTCCGCTATTGATTGCAACGGCCACTCCTGCTGGTCCGCCTGAGTTATATCCTACAATCCGTAATGTGTGACTTCCACCAGTCACTGCGACATTGTTAGTAACTGAACTTGTAAATGAATCTGCAGAGGATGCCACACTGACTCCATCTAGATACACTGTGGCGCTGTTGTCAAATGCAGTCTGAAAAACATACACACCTGTGATAGGAAAATTCACAGTGGTTGAGACGTCTAGATTACTGGCTCCATTGGCATTCCAAACAGCATAGGCATTCATGAAACTGCTCCAGGCATAACTCAATGTCACTGCAACCAAGCCATTTGTGCCAGCTAATTGTCTAGTGTTAAACACGCTGTAGCCGATGTAACTGGAGCCTCCTGAGCCTCCACTAGCACCACCTCCACTACGACCGCCTCCACCTCCGCCACCTACTGCTATCAGCAGTTCGTCGCCTTTGCTGCAACCAAATGTAGCGATTGTAAAACCACCTCCACTGCCGGCTCCTCCTGGACCAGAATCATTTCCACCACCACCACCTCCACCACCCCATAAGTGGGCAGTTATCTGAGCATTTGTATTCAGTGGATATACTGTTAGGCTTTGTACTGAATTGGTATATCCTACCGGTCTGGATTGTATTGGCATTGTGAATTTGAATTAGAGGGTATAAACCTGATACCATATGTCGCCATTGCTACCACCACTGGGTAAATTGGTACTGACAGTACGATTCCCGTATCCATTGGAACTGGATGCAATGGCCAAAGTTACATTGGCACTCAATGCACCACCGCCACTAAGACCACCGCCTGCGATCACCTGCCTGGTGATACCCACGGCACCAAGATTTATCAGTGCATTGGCATAGTCGCCGGCGCCTGTGCCACCAGCAGTGATGCCCAAAGGAGTTATGCCCGTGATTGTTCCGCCGGTAATCTGAGCATTGGCGCTGCTTACTGTGGCTGCTTGTATGTACCCATTGACCACCGTGATGTTGTTTAATGTTCCGCCGCCAATCAATACAGCTGACGCATCTTGTGTGGCGATACTGCCCAATCCTAGATTCAATCTGGCAGCAGATGCAGTATTGGCGCCAGTACCGCCTGATAGCACTGGCAATGGAGTGATACCTGAGATTGACCCACCGGTGATGACCACAGCAGATGCGTCTTGAGTGGAGATAGTACCTAGTCCAAGATTTGTTCGTGCCACGGATTGTGTAGCAGCACCAGTACCGCCTGATAGCACTGGCAATGGAGTGATACCCGAGATTGACCCACCGGTGATGGCCACGGCTGACGCATCTTGTGTGGAGATAGTACCTAGCCCAAGATTTGTTCGTGCATCGGTTGCATTACTAGCTCCAGTACCGCCATCAACCACTGCTAGATCAGCAATATTGTAGATTGATCCACCGGTGATGGCCACAGCAGATGCGTTTTGTGTGGCGATAGTACCTAGTCCCAGACCTGTTCGTGCAGTGGCCTGGGTAGATCCACCAGTACCACCGTCTGCCACGGCCAATGGCGTGATACCTGAGATTGAACCTCCGGTGATATTCACTGCATTGGCATTTTGCTGGCTCATGCTGGGCATGGCGTTGGTCCAGTTGGTGACAAATCTTGTAGTAGCAATCTGTGTGTTGCTGATGGTTATGTCAGCTGTGGGTGCTTGTGGAAGTCCAGTGAATACTGGACTGATCTTCTGTGCCTGTACAAATTCTGTGGTAGCCAGTTGTGTGCTGCTATCAGTGGATACCGCAGTGGGCGCAGCTGGTATGCCGGTGAATACCGGGCTGATCTTCTGTGCTTGCACAAAAGAAGTAGTGGCCATTCTATCATCATCTGCTGTGGCAGTCACTGTAGGGCCTGTGGGTGATCCAGAAAATGCCGGACCTGTGGTAACAAAAGCAGTGGTGGCCAACTGTGTGGAATTTGTTCCTACTGGTGCTGTGGGCGCACTGGGCACACCTGCAAACATAGGGCTGTTGGTCACGAATTCTGTGGTGGCTATCTGTACTGTGGCTGTGCCTGTGGCAGCAGTTGGAGCAGTCGGAGTACCTGCCAGGGCCGGGCTGTTGGTCACAAAAGCAGTGGTAGCCAGTTGAGTTGTGGCTGTGCCTGTGGCAGCAGTTGGAGCAGTCGGAACGCCTGTGAATGCTGGACTGATCTTTTGTGCTTCCACATAGTTGATGCTGGCAAGATCAATGAACACATTGGCGCTGCCATAAACTGCTAGTATATCCTCAGAATTGTTGTACCACAGCTGACCGGTTATGGGCTGTAGTGGTGCTGTGGTATTGCAGAAATTCTCCAGCAGATACAGATAATTTTCATTTTCATAGGTACCATAGTCCGTTACGGCACGACCCACTAACGCGAGATCTGTAGCGGTGGTGTTCACTGTTCCGTCAGGTACAACCGCTACGATTTGCCCACGGCTGTTGTTGATGATGTAGCTCATTTAATGCTCCAATTTGATGTATTTAGCCTGTGCCTGCTTGTATCTGCAAGCAAAATCTTTTGGTAAATACTACACTAGGACACTCTATCTATGACTCAGCAATACATTGACACCGGTAACACAGCCAATGATGGCACTGGTACCCCTTTACGCGATGCTTTTGATATCTGCAACAGCAACTTCACTGAGCTGTATGGAATCGGCGGGGTCACAGGTATCCAGAATGGTAACTCAAATGTCCAGGTAATCACCAATAGTACCGTGAATATCAGCAGTAGAGGCACAGCCAATGTGTTAGTGGTGTCTGGAACAGGTGCTACTCTACAAGGATTATTCACCGGAAATGGCATCATCAGCGCCACCGGCAACATAGTTACCAGCACCAAATTTGTAGGAGACGGAAGTGCGCTGACCGGTGTGGTATCCAGCCCAGCTGCTAGTTTGATCACTGGTTCTACCCTGAGTTCCAATGTGACTACCAGCAGCTTGACCACCGTTGGCACCTTGGGCAGTTTGAGTGTGACCGGCAACGTACAAGGCGGTAATCTACGCACAGTTGGGCAAGTTTCTTCTACAGGCAATGTCACCGGTGGTAACTTGATTGCTACCAGCGCCATGATTGCCACGGGCAATGCCAGCGGTGGAAATCTAACCACAGCCGGCCAAGTGTCAGCCACAGGAAATATCACCAGTGCTGGCAATGTTACAGCAGCATATTTTGTAGGCAACGGAAGTGCGCTGACAGGTGTCACAGCCACAACTTCTGCTGCACTATTGACCGGAGCCACGCTGAGTTCCAACGTGACCACCAGCAGTTTGACCAGTGTGGGGACCTTGAATTCTTTGGCAGTGAGCAACGCCCTGGGCGGAACTGGTAATGTAACAGCCAACAACGTCAATGCCACCATAGCAGTATCGGCCACGGGCAACGTGGTTGGTGGCAACATCATAACTTTGGGTGTGATATCTGGAGCCAGTGCGGTGCTCACAGGAGACATCAGCAGTGCGAATATCACAGCCAATCTTACCGGAGGAAACATAGCCGGCAACAATGTCAATGCTACCACATTGGTAACAGCAGCTAGAGTCAGTGCCACAGGCAACATCACAGGTGGCAATGTATTGACAGCTGGCGCGATTTCAGCCACAGGCAACATCACAGGTGGCAATCTGTTGGGAACTGTTGCCACAGCAGCACAGACCAGCATTACATCGTTGGGCACATTGACTTCACTCACTGTGGCTGCCAATGTCACAGGCGGTAACATATTGACTGCTGGCTTGATTTCAGCCACAGGTAATATTGCAGGTGGTAACTTGACTGTTGGCAATATCACCAATGGAAACATCATCAGCAGTGCGTTAGCTCAAGCAGCAATAGTATCGGCCAGCGGCAATGTGATTGGCGGTAATATCATCACACCAGGTGTGATTTCTGCTGTTGCCAACATCAATGGTGGCAATCTATTCTCTGGTGGTGCATTAGTGGTCAGCACAACCATTGATGCCACGGGTAATATCACCGGCGGAAATCTCATTGCTTTGGGAACAATATCCGGTACCGGCAATTTTACTGTAACTGGCAATATCTCGGGTGGTAACATCCTAGGCGGAGCCAATGTCAATGCTACCACACACACCGGTACCACAGTTTCAGTCACTGGCAATATCACAGCAGGAAATGTAGCCGGTGGTACAAACGTCAGTGCAACCAACTACACAGGAACCAATGTTTCGGTCATTGGCAACATAACCGGTGCCAATGTCAATGGTGGAGCCAACGTCAATGCCACATTGCTGTCAGGAACCACAGTGAATGTCACTGGCAACATCACAGGTGGCAATTTAATATCGGGTGGATTCATAACTGCCGTGGGCAACATCACCGGAGGTAACCTCATAGTTGTGGGTATTTCGGGTGTGCTGACCACAGCATCACAGACCAATATCACCGCAGTGGGTACCTTGGGATCACTGAGCGTGACAGGCAATGTGGATGGTGGTAATCTAAGAACAGGCGGATTGATTTCGGCCACAGGTAATATCACTGGTGGTAACATCTTGGGTGGAGCCAATGTCAATGCTACCACACACACAGGCTCTACAGTTTCAGTAACCGGCAATATCACAGGTGGAAACATAAATGGTGGAGCCAATGTCAATGCCACATTGATATTGGGTACCACAGTGAGTGCAGTTGGTAACGTCAATGGAGGTAATGTCAATGGTGGAGCCAATGTCAATGCCACATTGCTGTCAGGAACCACAGTGAGTGTTATCGGCAACGTGATCAGCAACAACATCCAGACCACAACTTCTATAACCACAGCGAATGCCTCAGTATCAGGACAGTTAGTGATTCCGTTCTTCTCTTCAAATCCCTCTGGTGCATCTGCAGGTAGCCTTTATTACAATACTGTGTTCCAGGTGTTGAGATTCTACAACGGTTCGACCTGGATAGCTGTATAACACCATGGCACAACCAATCTGGATCACACATGCAGGCCTACTAGGCGTCATACCCGAAGGGGTATTTTATCAAGCCACATTGCTGGCTGATACTGCTCCATTGCCATTGAATATCACTTGTACTGCTACCGACGCAGTCACTGACATTATCACTTGCAACAGCACCGAAGGATTGTATGCTGATCTCAATGTGATGTTTGAAGGTGCAGTATTTGGCGGCATAGATCCTTTTGTGAGATACTTTGTGTTGGATGTGATCAGCAGCACACAATTCAGGATCACCACCACAGAATTCAGCACAGTGCCTTTGCCATTGACCACGGCCACTGGGTCCATGACTCCGATATTCACACAGCACGTTTATTTTGCTCTCATAGCCGGCAATCTTCCGCCGGGCATTCAATGTTCAGACAATGGCCTGATCATTGGAGTGCCAAAAGCAGTGGCCAGTTTGCAAGGTGTGCCATTCCAGGTCAATAGAGATGTGGTCAGCAAGTTTGCGGTACGGGCATATACCAAGTTAGCAGATGGCACCACTGATCGCATAAAAGATCGCACATTTGAATTGATAGTGACCGGCAACAATGTACCGGACTTTGCCACACCAGCAGGCAGCATTGGCACATTCTATGACAGTGATCGTGTGGATTTCCAGTTTGAGATCATTGGAACTGACCCGGGAGATACCAACGTGGTCACAGTGGCCTCGGGACAACTGCCCGGCGGTCTTACCATATCACCCACTGGATTGTTGTCTGGGTATATTTCGCCCACACCCAACGTGGATAAACCACCAGGCTATGATCTCACATCACAGGGCACACAGCCATATGACTTTATCGTGAGCGCGATCAGCAAGAACTTTGAATTTACTCTGCAGGTATCCGACGGCAAGAGCGCCAGCCAGCGTACCTTCTACATGTATGTGTATGATCGTGCCAGCCTCACCGGTGATGATACCATATTCACTGCTGACACAACCTTGATCACTGCGGACGAAACACCATATCGCAGACCTTTCTTGATCAATTCATTGCCTAGCGACCTGGGCAAAGTACGTGGTGACAACTACTATGCATATCAATTCCGCGCCAATGATTATGACACCAGCGATCTGACTTACACCATTGCTGTGAATCAAGGATCAGGATTTGCGCCAGGGCTGGGGCTGGATCCCGCGTCTGGATGGTACTATGGTTACATTCCCAATCAAGGTGTGACTGAAGTCACCTACAGTTTCAATATCTATGCTCGTCAGACAGACGTGGTTGGTACTGCTATCACCTGTACTGCTACCACAGCTGGCACCAATATCATAACCTGTAACAGTACCACACAGCTGGGTCCAGGCACAGCAGTTATATTCTCTGGCACAGTATTTGGCGGAGTGAGTTCAGACACCACCACCATGTACTTTGTTGATACCGTGGTCAGCAGCACTGAATTCACAGTCACTGCGAATTTGATGTTGAATCCCAACTATCCAACTGACCTTCCAGCATACATTCCCGATGGCAATCCTGTAACACTGACCACAGCGTCAGGATCCATGACAGCCAGCTTGGTAGTAGCCAGCGATCCGTACCCATTTACCATCACAGTGGTAGGAGAAGTTGATACAGAAGTCACTTGGCTTACTCCTGCTGATCTTGGATCAATTGAAAATGGATCCACTAGCATACTCAAGATTGAAGCAGTCAATCGCGGTGGCAGAGAACTGTCATATCGACTCAAGAGTGGCGCATACAACCTCTTGCCACAAGGACTTGAACTGCTGCCCAGCGGTGAGATCGTGGGCAGGACCACATTCAACACATTTGCAGTGGATCTCGGAACCACCACATTTGACAAAACACAAGCCGTGGTGCTAAACACATCCATTGGCGAAACAGTTTTTGATACCAAATTTACTTTCACAGTCAATGCCTATGCTGTTGATACTGGACAGCCCACATACGATGTGGTAGCAGTGAATGTGGACAACGGTGGTTTGGGATACAGCAGCGTAAATCAACCAGCACTACAGTTCAGCTCGCCCATTGGTGCCGCAGCACAACCAGCAGTGGCTGGCACAGTCACTGTGAATGCAGGAGTGATCACAGCAGTAGCAGTGGATAGTTTTGGTGCAGGATACACTGAACCGGCCACACTTACAATCACAGCCGGCTACGGAGGCTCAGGTGCTGTGCTCACACCAGTCATGCGTCTCACCGGAGCACTGGACGTGGTCAGTGTGTTCAAGACCTTTACTGTGACTGTGAACAGAGTTTATAACAAACCCTATCAGAATCTCAGTGTGCAGGCCATGCCGCCATTGAACGACCGTGTGTTGATAGATAGTCTGTTGGACAATGACACCATCTTTGTTCCGGACTACATCTACAGACCCGATGATCCAAATTTTGGAAAAAGTCGCAGAGTGGTTTATCAACATGCATTTGGATTGGCCCCGGATGTGTTGGATACCTATGTGGCCAGTCTTTACGAAAACCACTACTGGAAAAATCTTGTGCTGGGTGAGATAGCCACTGCACAGGCCACTGATGCACTGGGCAACGTGATCTACGAAGTGGTGTATTCTCACATAATCGACGATCTCACCAATGCCGCTGGTCAGAGTGTGAGCAAGATCGTGGCCCTACCTTACCCAATCACAGATCCGCTGGATGGCAGCAGTCAGATCAGCGTGGTGTATCCCAACAGCTTGCAGAACATGCGTGACCAAGTGATTGATGTGGTAGGGCAGATATCAACCAAATTGCCAGCCTGGATGACCAGCAAACAGGCCGATGGCCGTGTGTTGGGATTCACACCAGCTTGGGTTATTTGCTACACACAACCAGGCCGCTCAAAACAGATCGCTTATTACATACAGACACAGTTTGGCATACAGCTGAACAAGGTGGATTTCAAAGTTGATAGATATGTGTTGGACAGCACATTGAGTAAAAACTGGAGCACCACTGAACAAAATTGGACACCAAAACCCAGCCTCACAACATTTGATCGTTATGCCACTTTGGATTTCCAAGATGCAGGCATGGTCACTTATGCCACTAGATTGGCCTTTGCAGATGTCAATGCACAATCAATAGATTACATCAACAATCTAGGCGGGTTAGATGGTGTGATCAATGCTGCGCTGATTGATGGGGCCACCCTGGTGTTTGCCAAGCAAGAAGCCTATGATGATTATGCTACCACCGATGATGCATGGCAATACTACACAGCCACCTACAGCAGCGGACCATATTCTCCTGAAACATCAGGATCAAGTTATGATGCATCAACCACAGTGGCCGGTGGCGAGACAGTATCTTGCACAGCCACATCATCTGTTACAGATCGAATCACCTGCACTGATACCAGTTTAATGACAGCAGGAGATACAATATGGTTCACCGGTGATGATCTGTCGGGCTTGGTGTCCGGCACAACCGATGCAGCCAATGCCATAATCAGAACATTTACTATTTTAAGTGTGGATGATCTCACTCACTTTACCTTGGAAGATCCATCCAACCCAGGCTCTGCATACCCATTATCCACTGCCACTGGCAGCATGTCAGCAGGATTCAACAATCAACGCATGGGCATCTGGACCATCGCTGTGAGTTCAGATGGCATAGTGTCATTGACATTGGCCCAACAAACTGGGCAAAATCAGTACGTGGCCGTACAACAAGGTGTGCAATACAACGGAACTCAGTTGTATTTTGCCAGCAGTCCGCCATCGGGTCTGACCCGCGTGACTTGGACTCCGGTGCAAGAAAGTTCCAGCACACAGACCATATTCGACGAAGGCAGCGTGGCCTGGATCGAGCCTGTGGATATGTACGATCCAACAGATACCTATGATAAATATCTGGTATTCCCCAAGGCCAACATCTTGGTTTAACACACAAACAATATGACAAGTAGCATCAACCCAAACCTTATCAACGGAGCCTACCCAGTAGCTGGACAAGACAACAGCACCAAGGGCATGCGTGATAATTTTACCAATATCAAGACCAATTTTGAGTATGCTGCGTCTGAGATCACTGCCTTGCAAAGCAACACAGTGACCACCGGTACTGGAGTGACCAATGACTTTGGTGGTGCAGTATTGGTAGATGCACAGATACGAGACTTTGCTGCCACTCGCAATGCCATTGGTACCGTGTCAGGCACAGTCACAGTGAATTATGCCAGTGGGCACTATCAGACCCTGACCACGTCAGGATCAGTCACACTGGCATTCAGCAACTTCCCGGCATCGGGCCAACAAGGTTGGATCATAGTTCGAGTGACTGTGGCCAGCACAGCACACACATTGACTCTGCCAGCAGCAGTTGGTACCGGTGCCAGCGCGGCATCTGTGTTGGGCATCCAGGGTATCTCCAGCAATGTGATTACATTCGTAGAAACTGGCACATATGAATTCCAGTTCCACACAGATGACGGTGGTTCTACCATCTATCTCAGCGAGCTTACTCGCCCACGCAACAGATATACCAGACCATTGTTTCTCACAGGCAGTGAAGATCTGGCTCCCAGTGCTGCTGCAAGTTTGGGATTGACCACCAGCTATTTTACCACAGCTTCAGCTGAAACTGCCACATTGGCAGCGGGCACAGCAGGACAGATCAAGGTGTTCAGCGCACAATCTATCGCAGCAGGTAACATGGTCATCACAGTTACCAATGCCGGATGGAAATCATCGGGCACAGGAACCATCACATTTGCCACACTTGGTTGTGGTTGCACCTTGCAATACACCAATTCCAAATGGTTCTGCATTGGCAATAATGGCTGCACATTTGCATAATCGCACAAGGATCTACAATGGCAAGTAACATAAACCCAAACATTATCGACGGAGCCTATCCAGTGGCCGGCCAAGACAACAACAGTCAAGGCTTTCGCGATAATTTCACCAACACCAAAACCAATTTCCAATACGCAGAAAATGAAATCAACGATCTGCAATCCAAAGTGTTGCTGAAAGCAGCATTGACCGGTACCACCTTGGACAACAACATGAATGATGCCTTGTTGGTGGGTGCGCAGTTACAAGACTTCAGCGAAGTCAAAACAGCATTGAGTACCACCAGTGGATCCGTCACCATCAATTACTCAACTGCACCATATCAGACCATCAGCACAACTGGCAGTATCTCTCTGGCATTTACCAATTTTCCTCCCACAGGGCAGTATGGCTATATCAAGTTACAGATAAACATCACTGACATCGCCCACACACTGACCTTGCCAGCATCTGTAACACTGGGCACATCGGGCATCCAGGGATACTCAGCAGGCGTGATCACATTCAGCAGTACCGGGTATTACGAGTTTGCATTTGGTACATACGATGCCGGTACCACAGTGACCATATTTGACTTGAATCGTGCGCTGACCAACTTCACATCGTTCTCCGTGGCATCATTCAGCGCCACCGGTAACATCGTAGGTGGCAATGTGACCACAACAGGGCAAGCCAGCGCCACAGGCAATGTCACCGGCGGTAACTTATTGACTGGAGGATTGATCTCCGCCACAGGCAATATCACCGGCGGCAACATCACAGCCTTGATCCGCCCACCAGCGGGCACAGTGACCTATGCCCCCTTGGTATATACTTCAGGTACCAATCTGACCACAGCCGCAGCAGGCGCCATGGAATATGATGGCAAGGTGTTTTACGGAACTGGGCAAGCTGGCCAACGTGGTGTGATGCCCGCAGAACATTTTATTGCTCTAACTGTAGATTACACTGGCAGCAACGTGAATACTGCCCAGCAGGTGTTTAACTCTCCTGCTGGTGGTATCATCACATTACCAGCCAGCACCAGCTACTTTTTAGAAGCAGTGTATTACATCACCAGAGCTGCTGGAACCACCAGCCACACATTGAGCACCTTGTTTGCTTTGGGTGGCACATTGACCAGCATCGCATACACCGCTGATACTACTTCTACCACAGGCAATGTGTTAGGCACAGTGAGCCGTATCTATGCCACAGCAGCCACAGCCACAGCAGTCACAGCAGCATCAACTTCGGCCACTGAGAACATCACAGTGGTTCTCCGAGGCATGGTGCGTACCAACACAGCAGGTACATTTACACCACAGATACAGTACAGCGCAGCACCTGGCGGCGCTCCTACCATATTGGCCAACAGTTATCTGCGATTGATCCCAATCGGAACCAACACAGTGGCATCCGTGGGCAACTGGAGTTAGCCATAATCCTTGACTCCAGGTGCGGAGTCTAGTATAATAGCACTATGGAACATCCTTTGATCGGTAATTTAGATGAGCTCACAGTGGATGAATTGGGCAAAAAGGTCAGCGATCTCAATCAAAAACTCACCATCGCCATGCGTTCGGGCAATGCACATCTATGCAATCAACTGCGCATGGTGATTGAGAGCTATCAAAACAAATACCAAGAAAAAATCCAATCCACTTATCGCAAGCAGATCGAAGACAGCAACTTCAACAGCAAGATTGATATCAAATGAACGTAAGATTGCACTATGAAACTGGCTTTTTGGCCGGTGTGTATTTTGACGACCGCCTGCAGATGAATTCTTATCAAGTGGGACTAAATCTGGTCACACGCAGCACAGATGCAGCCGACAGCAACATCGCCTTGGAAAGAGTCAAGATCTTTGTAGAGGATCTCAACAGCACCGTTTTCATAAACTCTTGCTGGCTGTTGCACGAAGAAATGATGACAGAAATGGGCATCGACATTACCCCATTGCCTGAAGAACCAGTTGATCAGATCGTTGGCATGATGTTATACTACAAGCTCAATGCTATCATGGAAGGGCGTATGGAAGTAACACAGATAGAACTGAGCTCTGTGCTCGGAGACAATGTGTGTTATCTGCATGATGATCAGGACCCTGCTGGCCCGTTTGTCAAAGACGGCTGGTGGAACGATGCCACTGCGCGGCGCACAGGAAAAACCACAAGTGACTCAGACTCCAATGTGGTCAAACTCACTCACAAAAACTGGCGCGATGTTGGTTTGTCCTGGCCTGAAGAACCGGTCAAAGAAATCAAAAATGTGGTGCATGCCAATTTTGCAAAAAATGAAAACTGATCAATACGGACAGATGATTTTTGATCAGCAGGATCTTGTGAATCAGATCATGCAAGGCCGCCGTGAGCTGGATGGATATCGTGTGGATGATTCAGTGGATCTGTCTCGTGCAGTTGATATACTAGAGCATGTGCCTGCGGTGGTGCTGCATCAGGATCTGGGCATCACTGTGGAAGAATTTGATCGGCGCTGCCAACATGCATGGCACATGCCCCAATCATACCAAGATCTTGACATCGCTGAACTGGTATTGCGCCTGTGCGAAACCGACAGTGAATTGCAGAGATGCGGGCAAGAACTGCTGATGTATCAAGAACGCAACCTGTTCAATCTGTTGCGTTATCTCAAGTATCTGGTGGATGTGATGAAACACAATCAAGTGATATGGGGTGTGGGAAGAGGCAGCAGCGTGGCCAGTTATGTGCTGTACAAATTGGGAGTGCATCGCATAGACAGTTTGCACTATGATTTAGATCCTGCTGAATTCCTGCGTTAAATAATATTTTAAGGAGACAGTCAAATGACACAAGATTTATACAAAAGTGCCAATGGCAAGATGGTTGACATGGGTGCATTGCGCCAAAAAAACGAGCGTGTTCGTGCAGTAGGCAACATGAAAGTGAATGCTCGTGGTGACCAAGTGGATGACGAGAACCGTGTGGTAGCCAGCCGTAATCAACAGATCAACAACCAATACAACAAACAAGTTCAAAACCCCCGAGGAAGCAAATGACCAAAGCAGCATACGCAGCACATCAACTACAACGACGGCAACTGCGCCCACTGAAAGATTCTGTGATTGTGAGCGATATGGTATTCGACGTGCGCATCAGCACAGGTGGTATCATCATCCCCAACGACAACGGCAAGAGCACGGGTATCCGGCCGCGCTGGGGTCGGGTGTATGCTGTGGGCCCGGATCAACAAGATGTCTCACCCGGGCAATGGGTATGTGTGGAGCATGGACGTTGGACCCGCGGCATCGACATAGAAGATGAAGACGGCAAAGTGACCGTGCGCCGAGTTGATCCCAAAGACATCATGATGATATCAGACGAACAGCCCAACGACGACACGTTCTCCACTGCCATCCACGTGGAAGCCAAACCTTCATACATGCAACACAATTAATCACATGGAAATTCAACCTCGAGACACCAGCCGCGGACATTTCTATGTCAGCATTGTGAAGAGTTTTATCCGTATATTTGCCGGTATATGTTTAATCAATGGAAACTTTCCCATAGCAGGATTGAGTTTCATAGCAGCCGAACTGCTAGGCATCGTAGAGGAACTAGTGTAAAATGTACGACAAAGAAGCAGTGAGAAAGCGCATGAGCGAACTCATGGAACCTGTGGAACGACAGATCATGATGACCGACAACAGAGAAGAATTATTGATGATGGCCTGTGCTATGATGCAGCGTACCACAGAGATATTTGAATCTGAGCTGGGCATTGAAGGCAGAAAACAAATGTACAAGGACATGGTATGAAAGAGCTTTGGGTAGAAAAATATCGGCCAAACACAGTGGATGGTTATGTGTTTGTGGATGACCGACAACGAGAGCAGGTGCAACAATGGATCCAGGACGGCAGCATTCCGCATCTCATGCTGAGTGGATCTGCGGGCACAGGCAAGACCACGCTGGCCAAATTGCTGATCAATCAGCTGGGTGTGGATGAATACGACGTGATGTTTGCTAATGGATCCAAGGAAGCGCGAAAAGTTGAGTGGGTGGATCGGCTGATCAGTTTTTGTCAGACCATGCCATTTGGCAAGTTCAAAGTGGTGTTGATCGACGAAGCTGACTACATGAATCCCAATTCTGTACAGCCAGCATTGCGTAACCTCATGGAAGACTACAGTCAGACAGTGCGATTCATATTGACTTGCAATTTCCCACACAAGATCATTGCTCCATTGCACAGTCGCTGCCAAGGATTCCACATAGTCAAAACAGATCATGTGGAATTCACTGCCAGGGTGGCCACAGTACTGGTCACAGAAAACATCGAGTTTGACATTGATACCTTGGACAGTTATGTCAAGGCCACATATCCAGACATGCGAAAATGTTTGAATCTGTTGCAGATGAATTCACAATCGGGACAGTTATCTGCACCCGGTGATGGTGATCGCAGCGCCAGAGATTGGAAATTGGACTGCGTACATATGTTCAAACAAGGGCAAGTACGCGAAGCTAGAGCATTGCTGTGCCAGAGTTCCACACCTGAAGATGCTGAAGATATTTTCCGTTGGATGTATGACAATCTTGAGCTGTGGGGCGATACTCCTGAGCGGCAAGATCAGGCCATTGTGATCATACGAGATGGCATAGTCAAGCACAATGCTGTGGCAGATGCAGAGATCAATCTTTCAGCCACGCTGATTGAGTTAGGGAATATCGCATGAGATATCTCATATTGACCTATTACAAAAAGGCAGACGGCAAGATTGACGAGGCCATGACTCTGAGTCGCAATCTCAAACAACGAGATCTACAGACCGGTAGTGTGATCCTGGATTTTAAAAAACTGGTCGTGGTCAAAGCCAATCTAAATGGTGACAGTGTGCCAAAAGATTTCAATCGAATCGTTGAATATTACATGCAGCACTACAAAAGCACCATTGAGAGATTGTTCAAAGAAAACGGCTACGAGATTGATTACAAGATCAAAGAAGCCGAGGAGTCAAATGATTCCACTGGTTAAAGGAATCCACCTTGAGCCTACCAATATATGCACATTAAAATGTCCAGGTTGTGCTAGAACTAGATTTATTGATCAATGGCCAAAACATTGGAAAAATCACAGCTTAGATAGATCCGTATTAATGCGATTTCTAGATCTCGATCTAGAAAATATACAAATAAGCATGTGCGGCAATTATGGTGATCCAATCTATCACCCTGATCTGATAGGAATGGTGCGAGATCTTAAATCTCGTGGTGCCACGATATCACTTACCACAAATGGCAGTCATCGAAAAAGAACTTGGTGGCAGGATCTTGTGAATGAACTATCAGCAAATGACTGTGTGACATTTTCCGTAGATGGTGTTCCAGAAAATTTCATTCAATACAGAATAAATGGTGATTGGGAAACAATCCAAGAAGCCGTCGAAGTCTGTGCAGCAGCATCTTGTAAAACCAAATGGAAATTTATTCCTTTTTCATTCAATGAAGACACCGTAGAACAAGCAAGACAGTTATCAATGGATCTAGGGATAGATCAATTTCAAATCGTCAATAGCGACAGATTTGATGAAGTTACTATGTATCTCAAACCTACAAAAAATCCAATTGGGATAAAATGGTATAATCAGCAGAATTGGAAACAATCGTCAAGCATAAACAGATTAAATCCTGAATGCCATGGCGGAGATTCACATTATATTTCGGCTCAAGGCTATTACATGCCGTGCTGCTATGTGGGCGATCATAGATTTTATTATAAAACAGAATTTGGTAAAAATAAAAAACTCTATGCCATTGAACACAACACGCTAAGTAAGATCCTAGAAAAATCCACTGTGGTTGATTTTTATGATACATTGATTGAGCACTCAGCCTGCCAATTTAATTGTGGAGAATAAAATGAATAAAACTTTAAACAAACACAATCTCATCCTGGTTGATGCCGACGGAGTTATTTTGGATTGGGCGGAAAGATTTGACGAATGGATGATCAGCCACGGCCATCAATTACAGGATCCTGATGCATACTTGATCGACGAAAGATTTGATGTGACTTATAACATGGGTTGTAATTGTGTGAGACAGTTCAACGAATCAGCAGCCATCAGATATCTGGATCCATTGAGAGACTCTCAACAATATGTACGGAAACTGCATGAAGAACACGGATACACATTCCATCTTATCACCAGCTTGAGTCGAGATCTATATGCAGGAATGGCACGGAGATCAAATGTGCGTAACATATTCGGTGAAACTACATTCAGCCATTTTGTTTTTTTAGACACTGGCGCTGAAAAAGATCATGTGTTGGCACGGTATCAAGACATGGGTTGTTGGTGGGTTGAAGACAAACCTCAGAATGCTGAAGTAGGACTTCGTTGCGGATTGCGATCTGTACTGATGCACCACGGGTACAATAAAGATTACAAAAATCCCAACATACCCGTGGTACAAAACTGGCAAGAATTTTATCAGTTAGTTATCGACCATAAAGAGCCAGTACCGACCCTATGATTCTGTGACGTTGCACATCACGAGATTCCAAGGCGCACACAGCTATTCCCTCCACTGGCTTTTTCTGCAATCGCTCACACAGGTCCAAAAGACCGTTGTCACCGGTTGCACGATCGGCTTGTTCCACATCGCCGGTTATGACGATCTTGGAATTGGATCCTATGCGGGTCATTAACATCTTCACCTGGGCAGGAGTTGCATTTTGCATTTCGTCTGCTATTATCCACGAGTTTTTAAAGGTGCGGCCGCGCATGAATGCCAGAGGCGCAATCTCCACTACCTGATCTTCTATCATGGCTACGATGTCCTGGGCGCGATAATATTCACGCATGACGTCTAACAAAGGACGGGTCCATGGTTCCATTTTGGCTACTAGGTTACCGGGGAGGAAACCGTGTTGTTCCCCTTCTACTCCCACTGCTGGGCGAGTCATCACTAATCTATCACATGCTCCTTCTCTAAGTGCTTTTACTGCTGCCAGCATGGCCAAGTATGTTTTACCTGTGCCTG
>Ga0214919_10005672_pt1 | contig 17537 bp, 12 predicted proteins | sample LL1503_MetaG_FD_177994 | JGI IMG/M metagenome (GOLD analysis project Ga0214919, IMG submission 177994) | Freshwater microbial communities from Lake Lanier, Atlanta, Georgia, United States - LL-1503 | ecosystem: Environmental > Aquatic > Freshwater > Lake | place: USA: Georgia | collected...
TACAGTACCACGAAGTCAAAATCAATCTTGATATCAGACCTATTGGTGAGTGTCTATGGGCCGTCAAGTCCCTTTCCGCCGCCACTGGAACACAATCTGTTTCTCTTGCTTACCAACAATCTTTGGTTGCTGCTTCTCTTTACATCGACTATATCTTCTTGGATACCGATGAGAGAAGAAAGATGGCACAGAACCCTCACGAATACCTAATCGAGCAACTTCAATTCACAGGTGACGAGTCCGTTGGATCTTCCAGTAACAAGATCAAGTTGAACTTCAACCACCCATGTAAGGAGTTGATCTGGGTTGTTCAACCTGATGCCAACGTCGATTATTGCGCATCTCTTGATGCTGCCCAGACTCTTTTCAAGACTCTTGGTGCTCAACCATTCAACTATACCGACGCCATCGATGCTCTTCCTAACGCTATCCACGCTTTCGGAGGTCCTGCTGAAACCGCTGGTACTAACGGATTCATCACCACATCTGGACTTTTCGAGATGGCAGGTGCCATTGATGCCTTAGGAACTGATTATGATGCTGGTAGTAGTACATGGCAAGCTGGTGGTGTTCCTGGTCGTCCTGAGAGACCTTTCTATAATCCTGCTGCTGCCTACCCAACTACATCTGGTGTCTCTGATGCCGGAACATTCGTTCTTGCCGAGACCGCTTTGGACATGCACTGTTGGGGTGAGAACCCTGTTGTCACTGCTAAATTGCAGCTGAACGGACAGGATCGTTTCTCTGAACGTGAAGGATCTTACTTCGACGTTGTCCAACCATATCAGCACCACACCCGTGCTCCTGATACCGGTATCAACGTGTATTCCTTTGCTCTTAGACCAGAGGAACACCAACCATCAGGATCATGTAACTTCTCCAGAATTGATAACGCTGTTCTTCAGCTTGTCCTTTCTGCTGGTACCGTCCAAGGTACCGCCACTGCCAAGGTCAGAGTCTATGCAGTGAATTATAACGTGTTAAGAGTAATGTCAGGAATGGCAGGCATAAATTTTTTCCTTACTGTTTTCGAGCTATTATTACGAAACTTTTTGGAAAAAAACACTTGTGCAGAAAAACAATGCGCCACAAACAAGCAGGCAATGTTTGTGGATAACTTCGCTTTGGCTCCTGCTTTAATAGTCAGTTGTTAGTGAGGGAACTTCGGTTTCTTTGCGAGACTACTTGTTGTTCGGGGAACCCCTTAGAGCCTTAACTACGAAGTAGATATGAGAAATCTATCTATGGCGGAGAACAGAACTCCGGTATCGTAATAATGTTAAGGATTGGGCAATCCGCATGGTAATAACCTAAAGACGTTTGTAATACGCTAGTCTAAGGTTAGCCGTCAGAGACTGAACGGTAGTCGCTCGATGATGAAGGTTTAAGCAACCGGAGTCGGGTTAAGATACAGTCCATCCCCCTAGGGAAACTTAGGGGTATTCGAGAGCCTATTCCAATTAAATATATTTTATTCTTGTTATACCTTTTTTCTTACCTTTATCATAACAATAAAAAACAATAAAAATAAATAAAAGTAAAATAAACATTTTATTTATTTTTTACGAAAATAATTAATTTTTCTAGGAATATGAGAATAATCATTTTCTTGAAATCCAGAATGAATGTTATAAATATGTATCATCTTTGTGTAAATCATTTCTAGATCGAAATCGTTTTTCATAACATTACATTCACAACAACAAGATGCGCAGTTTTCGAAAACATACCCTATATTATTCTGAATTCTATCTATTCCATTTTGATGATTTTCAGCATTCGATTTTCCGCAAATATAACAATTGTTGGAAATAATTGTTTGAAATTGATCTCTATTTATTTCAAATTCTTTTTTGCGTTGTAATGCACCGAATCGATAATGATCATAATTTACGTTTTTTGCGTTACCAAAACAATCCATGTGACGAATTTCTTGATTATCAATCTTTTTCTGGTAACTCAAAATGTGTTCTACTCTACATAAGAAAGTAACGATATCTAATGCTCCTTTCAAATAATTACACATCTTGCAACAAGAAACACTATTGGATTCTACATATCCCACAGATGCATCCAAACGATCAATACCATTATTCTCTTTTTCATCACTTTTTTCTCCACAATAATAACATTCTTTTGCTGTTATTTCCAAAAATGATTCTTTCGATAATTCAAACCCTATATTTCTTTTATTTGCACTTTTGATATAATTATGATATCTACGATCTGGTTTCTGATCGGCAATACGAGCCAATGCTTCGCGATGTACTTTATCACGTTTCAAGTCTTGTTTCTTATTATCATTTCTGCAACGAATACAACTCTTCGTAATGACTCCTTCTTTTTGTCCCACAAAATCCGCCATCGGAAATAGGAAACAACAAATCGTACATGTTTTTTCTTGCAAATCCTCGATAGACAAATCCTTTACCGATTCCAATGCCTTTCCTCTTTTGACATGATCTTTCGCCCGTTCTTTATCCAAACAAACACCACATTTTGAAAATCCATAATCAGCAGACATTTGCGATCGACATCCACGAATCACATTATAACATGTTTTCTTGCCTACCCTCGCAGTTTCCTCAAGAAATACACACCGTTGATAGAATTTCTGATGTAGCGCACAATATTCATTTTCTTGCACTCTCCACTTGGTACAATCTTCCTTCTTGCATTTTTCTGTCTCATGTTTTGGTTTAGTTAATAGCATCAATAAATAAGAAACAGAATACCTTAAAAATACCCTATAAGAAAATCCATCAATTTTTTGAGTATATGTATATTATAAGAAAATGCAAATACGTAAATATAGTCATATATGGTGTAGTATTGCATTTATCCTTATTATTCTAGGTAGTCTCTTGTTTGATAACAGAACTAGAACTCCAGAAAATTATGAAAATGATAAGGATAAGGAAAATAAACCTACTAGAAAAAAAATTGCGTTTTGTTTTTTGATATATGATAAAATCAATCACGAAGAGATCTGGCACCGATTTTTCAAAAAAGCCGATAAAAAGAAGTACAATATTTACATTCATTATAAAGAAAATGTTCCATTGAAATATTTAGAAGAATATAAAATCCAGAATTGTATTGAGACGAAATGGGGAGATATTTCTCTTGTAAAAGCACAAAATAAACTACTAGAAGAAGCATTGAAAGATAACCAGAATGAACATTTTATTTTCTTGTCGAATTCTTGTGTTCCTGTAAAAACGTTCCAATTTATTTATGATTATTTAAATCCCGAATATTCTTATTTTAATAAAGATCCAACTACTAAAATGAATAGATGTACTCAAACCCAAACACATGTAGATAAAAAACACATCCAAAAGGCATCTCAATGGTCTATATTAAATAAAAAACACGCAACCTTATTATCTGAAAAAACGGAATATTTACCATGGTTTGAGTATGATAATCAAACCTGTATTGCAGACGAACATGCTTATATCACCTATTTATTTTCGCAGGATTTAGAGAAAGAATTGAAAATTACCGATAATATAGCAATAGATGCAACTACCTTTACGAATTGGGATGATATGGATTATAAATTTCATTCGAAAAAGGATAATAGTACCTATGGATTAAAAAACTATAAAAAAATATCGGAAGAAGAATTGAAATATATCGCAGAAAGTAAGTCGTTATTCGCTCGAAAATTTGATTGTGATTGTAATTTGGAATTATTATATGAATTTATATAGTTGGTGATCAATGTTTTTATTCTTGCAATAATACACAATAAAATACTCTCTCTTATAAAAAAAAAATCCATGTCAATCATATAGTAATTTGTAATGTCCGAAGACAGCAATTCTGATAGCTCCAATAAAAAATCATTTTTCAATCATGTGTTTTCAACTACAGAAGAAGGAAAAGCAGAGATTCTGAATGTCGCACAATATTCGTTTATGGGTATTATCCCCATCGTTATTTTAAATAAACTCATTCAACGTTTTATTCCAGAAGCCGATCCAGAAAAATCTACTTTAGAGCTTTTAGCCGAAATACTCATTCAAATTGTCGTTATGTTTGGTGGTATTATTCTGATTCATCGCATGATTACATTTGTACCTACTTACAGCGAATTTAAATACGAATCTCTCACTTTGACCAATATTATTTTGGCGTTTCTAGTGTTGGTTCTCAGTATTCAAACGAAATTAGGATTAAAGGTCAATATTCTGTTTGATCGTGTGATGGACTTGTGGAATGGTACAGATTCTTCTAGTGAAAAATCCAATAACAAAAACAAGAAAAACGTTCGTATGGGGAATAGTAGTTCAGTAGCAGCTAGCCGACATGTTCCTAGTCAAGGAGATTCTTTAGATTCTTTCCAAGGAGATATGTTTCCTCCTGCTCCATTAGTAACTACACCCGTCCGACAACAACAACCAATGATGCAAACGATGGGACAGGCACCTCCCGCTTCGACTTCTGTTTTCGATAGTTTCGGGCCAGTTGCGGCGAATGCCGCTTTAGGTAGTACTTTCGGTGCATTATTCTAAGAAACGATATCAAAAGAAACAAATAAAATAAATACGAAAATGATTTATTTTATTATTACCACCAGTTTATTTACCGGAGATTCCAATTCTATTCGTAAAGAACAATATCGAAAAGGTATTCTTACTTTGTATCATCAAATACAAATCCACCAAATCGATTCTTATCGTATTATTATCGTTGAAAACAATGGATTCCGATCTACTTATTTAGACGAAGTTGCAAGAGAAATAGACGCGACTCTCTATTATACAAATAATAATCGATTACCAACGAATAATAAAGGATACAAAGAATTACAAGACATATTAGATGTGATTCATTTCTTGCCGATTATAGATGAAGATTTTATAGTGAAAATGACGGGGAGATATATTTTAGACGAAACGTCTTCTTTTCTAGAGAAATGTAAAAATAGAACCGAAAATATCGACACCATTCTCCAATATGGTTCTTATATGAAACCATCCTCCGAAAAAATGGGGGATTGTATTACTGGTATCATCGGTATGCGATGTTCTTATATAAAACGAATTGAAAAACCAAGAGAATCGGAATGTGTAGAATGGAAATGGGCAAATGTAACCCTAGAAATACCCGAACATCGAGTGACCAAAATGACCGAATTGGGTATTTGGATTTGTCCAGGTTCGGATGATTATTTCTTAGTTTAGCATTATTCATAATCCATAAATTCATATGAATTATCCGAATATCCAGCACGTTGTTTCCCGAATCTCTCGTTGAAATGATACCATCGATCTTTTTCTTGTAGAATCTTCCACGCTTGATCGTTTGCATATATCCAATGCGCTTTCGTGGATTCTAATAATGGAATCACTTTTTCGTATAATTCAATAATTACATCGTAATATTTTTCTTGCACGATATACCCGGAAGCATTTTGCGCCTCAATCACGCGTTTTACTAAAGGACATTCTTCTGTCGGTTCTCCAGAGGCTTTCGATAATCCAAAATTAATCATACATACATCATAACTCTTTCCTAATTTCGATCGGAAAAACGTTTCTAATCGTGATTCTACCACTTCTTTATCTAATAGAAACTCGAAATCGTCTTCTAGAATTAAAACGTTTTTATATCCGCGTTGTTTTGCTAATTGAATCGCGGATAAATGAGAGATTGTACATCCTAAAATACCTTGTTCTTTTACATAGATTCCTGGAAATCTCTCGGATTTATCCATTAAATCCATTCTTACCAATTCACCCTCGATTTGTTCGTTTCGATCCGTACGATAATCTAAATTAATATAAAAAATATGATCGATATATTTCGACATTTCTTCTAAGATTCTTTCTTTTCTTCCTATACGAATAATTCTCTATATTTTTTCTTGTAGAATGCAAGAAAATATATAAATGTTTTTATAGCAGTTTTTAAAAGATGCAAAACGTTTCACCACCTCTCACCGCTGAATATCTTCAGAGATACGAGAAAATATATAATATTCCAGAAGGGCAATCCCATTATCGTTTATTATGTTATTTATCTGAAGTAATTGTTACTGGAAACATCCTAAATATTGGTACCGGAGATGGAATCAATCTATCTTATCTGGCATCCGATTCTTCTTCGATTAAGCATCCAAAAATACATACATTTGATACTTCTTGTCGAATCCCAGATAATGAATTAAGACAGAACATACATAATAATCCAAAAGTGGTGTTGCATTATGCGGATCTTTTAATGGATCGAGAGAAACGACATTATTATTGCGATCTGATTTTAACAAGTTCTCTTATCTTCTTTGATTTATTGGATCCTCTTTTGAAAGAACGATTATCTGAAATCGTAGAATTGATTCGTTTCTTGCAAGAAAAAAAATATGCAGGGTTGATTATTGTGAATGGAATTTGGGAGAATAAAGAAGTGAGAGATGGATTCTGGTTATCGGCAGTTGAAGATTCTTACAAACTAGATTTGACCGAATTCGGGCATGTGAAAGGAACCGGTGCCATCACTTTTTCCGATAGGTCGGAAGTTGATTATCCTTTCTTGCCTTTCTCTCAAAAAAACCATCGTGATTCATGGACATTAGTTACTGCGTATTTCAATTTGACGAAATGTTCAGATGCCAGTGCGGAAATAAAGGCAAGAGATGCGGTATATTATTTACATCATGCAGTTTTCACCTTATCTTTGCCATATAATTTAGTTATTTATTGCGATCAAGAAAGTATATCTGAAATACAGAAATATCGCCCGACCTACCTCGCTTCGAAAACGCAATATATTATTACCGAATTTGATGATTTTAGGATTGGAGAACGAACCTTTCGAGAATATCGAGAGAAAATTAATCAGAATCGGCAAGAAAAACCATATAATTTCGATCCGCGAAATACGGCGAGTTATTATTTGTTTTGCGTCTCTCGTTATATCATGTTGCAAAACACGATTGTACAGAATTTCTTCGTATCAACACATTTTTGTTGGATTAATTTTTGTATGGAGAGAATGGGGTATTTGAATTGCGTACATTTAGATGAAGCTTTACAAGTAAAACGCGATAAATTCTCTACATGTTATATCGATTTCGTTCCAGAGAGTTTAGTGAAAGATACCGCCGAATATTTCCGATGGGGACGGTGTGGAATGTGTTCGGGCTTTTTCACTGGAAATGCGCAATATATGTTCCAAACCTGCGGGGCTATTCTTGCGAAATTCGTGGAATATGTGGATACGGGATATGGACATGCCGATGAACAATTATATTCTCCCGTGTTTTTCGAACATCCCGATTGGTTTGAACAATATTTCGGAGATTATCAAGAGATGATTACAAATTATCGATATATTTATGATGCACCGGAGAAACCGTTACGTAATTTCATTCGTAATTCGTTTTCTAGTGGATTCTATGCGAAATGTACCGAGGCTTGTGTCAATTTATGGGAATCGTTTCGATTGGGAAAATGTAGTTTAGATGAAGGACAATTGAGAGAATTGTGTTATTATAAAATGATGTCAGAATTACGAGCTAACTAATATCCATATCTACTAAAATATATATTTTTCTTGCATTTCCACAAGAAAAATATATTTAGTTAATCCACCATCAAAAATCCTGGAACGGAAAACATATCTCCATACCATATTTTCTCCGGATCATATGCTGGATAATACACTTCCGAAAAGAACGACAAGTACCCAATAATCGCCGAAAAAGATCCATGGGATAACACTACATATCGACAAGTACTTGCAAATTGTATTGTTTGGATTTCATCCACTTGAAGAAAAGACGTATTTCGAAATCCCATGAATATTTTCTGGCAAATAGGATGGAAAGGAGAATCGGAAGAAAGGAAAATGCGATCGTATCCTTTGGTTTCAAGAGAATTCAATACTTTTTCATAATAAGCGAATCCAGGATTCTTATCCGCTACATCTCCTAGCCGAATATGTACGAAAATATCGCGATTATTCTCATATCTCGATCGAAAAGGATTCGCTTGGATAATCGCATCACGTATTCTCTCGGATCTCAAAAAGGCATAAATACGATTCGTCATTTCTCTCGTTTGACAATAAATATCTCCTTGCATGATCAGATTTTTGTCCAAAGTAAAACCAGAACCTAACGATTCCATTTCTTGTAACAAAGCCTCCATTTTTGCATCCGAATCTAATATTCGATTCTCTTGAAAATTCTGAGAACCACTATATAGAGAAATTCCTAATGCACGGATTTTCTCCCAATAAGAATATTCCATCGCCAAATCGTATTTTTCGGCAAGAATATGCATCAATACATTCCGAATAAAATGATTACCAAATCTCCCAGGGGTTTGTACGCAAGAAGACATATATTTCTAGGTATTATTCATACTAGAAATATATTTATACTATACCGTTGAAGAATTAAACTAGCGAAGATTTGAATTAGGACGCGCCCATACTACGTTATGCGCTCCCGATTCAAACTTTACTGGTAATTTAGATAGAGGATATCATTTTCACAATAATATTCATACAATCGGATTCTATCTCTCGAAACTCGGAGAATTTCACACGATAAAATATATGTTTTCGTTCTTTAATAATATTTTCGTTTTCTTGTAATTCCGTGATAGAAGATATACAACAACAATCTAATGGTAAAATTGGGTTTTCGAGTGTATTCAAACAATAACCAATATCGACATCATCCATATGACAAACCGTTTGTAATAAAGGACGATTTACGGGATCTACTAATATTTCACATACGTCTCTACTTAGAATAATACCCATTCCACTAACAAATCTGAACCAATATTCTAAACTTTCCAAATTATAAAATTTCATAGAAACGCCACTATATATATTATTCTTGACGGGTAATTCCATTAAATATTGATATAAACGATTCAAATCCCAAACTGTCGATAAATTGGTACGAACGATAAAATCATATTTTTTTTCACTAAAATGTAAGAAATAACGCAAACTATGTATAGTTTTCACGATAATATTGGAAAAGTTTTCTTTCCCTTTGAAATATAATGTATTGTTTTCTAGTATTATTTCTCCTTCTTTACTATCTTGATCTCTATATTCTATAAAATAAGAATCTATATTCGGATGATTATTCATATATGACATCCATACTTGTTTATTATAGTTATAACTAGGCAGATTCGTACTAGAAATAATTAATATCAATACATTCATTTTCTAGGGTTTGTTTTTATAGTATTCTGTAATAAAAATATATTATTTTTTTATTATTTTATTGTTGTACATTTTTACAAAAACGACTGCCGTTTCACAGACACTATAGTTCGTCCATCGATCGCGACAAAGCCGGATCCATTGCCGTCATCATTTCCATTTGTACCATGGTTTTCTGTAAATTCTTCTTAGATTCCAACCCAGAAAACATATAATCCAAATTCGGACTATGTTCGTTCTTCTTGATTTGCGTATAAACTGTATTAATCTTCTTGACAACCGTGGTCAATACCGTTTTATCAGCAATTAAATCGATATTCGTCATGATGGGTTCTGTCAAACAAGAGACTGCAAAATAAATCAAATATCGACGTTTCTTGCAACTACTAGGAGAAAATCGAATACAGAATAATTTCAAGAGAGATACCATCAAGGTCGTTAAGAAAACATTCTCTCGAATTTTCGCAGTATGCACGAGAGAATCCCATAATAACCAAATGACTTCTTTTTGATATTTCGGTTCCACATCGATTTCCGTTCTTCGATCACAAACACATTTCGTTTTTTTTTTCTTACAGATTTCGTCGAAGGCAATAATCCATTCCACCCAATAACAAGCTAACATCGCATTTGGAATATGTCCATCGGACATCGAAATTTGATAGGCGAATTCATTCACTGCAATCCATAATTCTTTCGGATCTTCTTTCCGGAAAATCGGTTCGGCGAATTGCACCGAAGGGGCTTTTAATCGCTCTTGAATATTCGTAATATCGAATTCTTCTTGTCGATTGATTTTCACTAATTCCAAACTGTTTTTTTTGGGAGAAGACGCAAGAACACACATGATTTCGGCAAACATATCTCGAATCGTTTGATGATTTCGAAGTTGTAATTCATCATAAAACATCCCTTGTTGCATGATATTTCGGAAAACTGCGAATCGTTTATCTAAATAAATCGCCAATTTCGGATTGCCTAAATGAATATGTTTCGAGAGATATAACAAACAAATCTCCCAAATATCCGTGAAATGACCAGCGCATACCATTTCCGCACACCAATAACACGCCGGTTCAATTTTACCTTGGAAAATCGCTAATAAAATCTGTTTTTTCACTTCGGTTTTTTTGAATTCGGAAAACGATATCGTTTTGAAATCAGGATGTGTCCGTACATCGATAATTTGTGTTGCAGCATCTACGTCCATGTTTTTTCTGGTTTTTCAGAGAGAGATATAAAAGAAATATAAATAGTATGGTAAATAATATTTATATTTATAAAGATCCAATGACATTAGATATCGTAGTTGCATATTATAATTCTCTTGCATTTTCCGAGATTTTACCGGCATTTCCAAAAGAAACCACGAATATCCTAGTTTATGATAAATCGGATAACCAAAATCCGAATACAAAATGGTCTTTCTTTTCTTTTCTTTATTCTTTTTTCTTTTCTTCTTCTTCTCTCCTAAACATCTCCAAAAAACATCCAAATATAAAGATAATATCGAGAGAAAATCATGGTAGAGAAGGCGAGACATATTTATCCCATATCATCGATAACTATGATTCTCTTGCAGAATATACGATTTTTATCCAAGATGATTTCGATAATCATGTACCCCGTTATGATTATTTTGTACATAATACGAATCTCATGATACAACACAAACAATCTTTTTACGCATATCCATGTTCTTGGAGAAAAGGTGGGAATCCTTTTTTTCGTACCATTATAAATGGTATTCCGGAACCCGTATTATCTACATTATCTACACAGGATGCTATTTTACAAACTACTATGCATTTTAATATTCCTTTACCTGTAATATATAATACAGATATTTGTGCCTTTTTCATTGTAAGTCGTGATCGAATTCGTTCAAGACCTGTGACTTTTTATCAGGAGTTGAGAGAATGGTTGCTGTCCGATGAAGCGAATGGATTCGTTTTAGAACATATATGGCAATTGATTTTTATTTGAGAGAAATTCTGCTCGTTTTTCTTGTCGTTCTTTTTCCATTTCTTCCGAAATAGCAATACTGTTTTTGAGAGAATCCTTTCGGTTTTTGACAATTTATACTTTTCTTATATTTTGCCGACCATTTTCCACCCCGTTTCGATTTCGTTCTTCGAATTGGTAATCCCATCTTTTTTCTATAAAATATCACTAGAAAAAATATGATTTATTTTCTTGCATTACCACTAGAATAACCTATAATAGCACAAGCAATCCGTTTCCCCGCATTCCCATTTGCTAAACTGGCTTCGTCTCCTCCCATTCCACAATCATCGGTATCGGCATGAATAATGAGCCCCCGTCCAATAATATTGGCTTTCGATCCACGCAATTTAATCATCGAATCTTCAAAACGATAGTTGGCACATCCATTCTTATCTGTTACCAAATTTCCTAAATCTCCCACATGTCGTTGGGTCTTCCCAGGACAACCATGTGACTTTCCATAGGGATTGAAATGCGCACACATACTCTCGCATTTATCCGTCAGATCTCCACATTCATGTACATGAAACCCGTGTTGGAAATTCTTTTTCAATCCAGAGATATTCACATCGATGATCACGGCAGTTTTATCCCGATTCTCCGTGAAATATACCGTACCTTTGATTTTACCTTCATCGAAAACTGCAACCGCACGAATAGGATTAGTATTAGTCATATTTTTTTCTTGCATTCTCTCCGAAACTCTTTTTATTTTCTTTTCTCACCAAAAAAAATAAAATCCTAAAACATATATCTCTAGATAAAATTATTCCGTAATAATACGCGGAACCACATTGATCGCTTGTAACTCTTGCGACATCAATTTATATGCATAAGGAATCTCGACATACGCGAAATCGGTCGAATTATTACAAGTATGGCAATAATGCACCGCCATATCGGGCTTCGCCCGCATTGGACCGAAATCACCATTATTATATGTCGCAATCATACCACATTTCTTGCACACATGAACCGCGTATTTATCCGAAACATTATACATTCTTTCGCGACAGAATTTCGACATACCGTGCGCCACCATCACATCTCTCTCCATCTCTCCAATACGGAATCCACCATCTCTAGACCGGCCTTCGGCCGGTTGGCGTGTCAAATTCACCATCGGACCCATCGCACGACTATGTTCTTTATCATTCACCATATGTTTCAGACGTTGATAATACACCGGACCAATAAATACATCGGCTTCTAGTTGTTCTCCCGTATATCCGTCATATAACACTTCGTTTCCATGCGATTCATATCCACATCTTTTGAGTTCTTGAATAATTGTATAAACATCCAATTCCCCGAAACTGGTTCCATCACCAAACATACCCAATTCTAGTAAAACCTTCCCGAAAAGCGTCTCTGCTAATTGTGCGATGGTCATTCTAGAAGGGATTGCATGAGGATTCAAAATAATATCCGGACGTAATCCTTCTTTCGTAAATGGCATATCCGCTTCTGGAATAATATTTCCAACCGTTCCTTTCTGAGCCGAACGCGAAGCGAATTTATCTCCAATCATAGGTTTTCGCAACGTTCTCAAACGTGTCTTGGCGAAATTACATCCTTCTCCATTACGACCAGTATAATTCATATCCACATACGTCTCTTCACTTGTTCGGAAAATCTTACTCTGATCTTCGAATTTGATTTTCTTGGTCGGATCATTACGATTCTCTTTAATGGGTACTTTCTTGGCAATCAAAATATCGCGATTCTCTACCAATGTATTTTCCGGAATAAATCCATGAGCATTCAATTTACCATAATTTCCGAATTTCATACATTTGGTATTTTGTGCATCAGGAGGACAACGAATAATTTCATCGCGAATGATATTCTTGTCGTCATCTTTTTCAGTATGGTAAATAGTTGCAAGAAATAATCCACGATCAATGGCACCTTTATTAATCAAGACACTATCCTCTTGATTATATCCGGTATAAGACATAATGGCTACATGAATCTGACATCCAGAAGGAATCTGGTTTAACTGCAAGAAATCCATCACGCGTGTATCGATCAAGGGACGTGTAGGATAATTCAAAATATAGGCGGTCTTATCCATTCGTTTGTCGTAATTGAGTGCGCTTATACCGATCGCCTGTTTCGCCATTGCACATTGGTAGGTGTTTCTAGGGGCTTGATTTAAATGCGGAAACGGAATACAAGAAGCCAATACACCTAAACCAGTACTGGGGTGGATTTCGCAATGAGTATAATTCAATTTACGTATGATGTTTTCATTCATTTTCTTTTCTTGTAAAGAAGAATCTTGGAAAGAAGAATAGGTAATATCGTGTAAATATTTATTCTTGCATTTCATTCCAATCATAGCATAATATTGTTCTTCCACGTCAATATATTCAATGACAGATTCGGGCAAGACACAATCTGTTAATAAATCATTCCATGTCAATTCGTTTTTTCGAATCCGATTCACAATTTCTGGAGTGATTAGTGCCTTATTATTTCGGACGCGAAATACCGGTCGTGTTAATCGACCACCGTCATTGCATATTCGTATTTCTAGTTGTACAAAATCGAAAATGATGGAAGTATAAATATTGATGATACCCTTATATTTTTTCTCTTTTAAATTATGATATAATTCCATCGGTTCTTTTGCCACTCCTACCCAAGAACCATTGACAAATACTTTGACTTTACCAAATAATTCGTTGGGAGATTCGGCATCTTCAACGGATAGAATATGCGGTTTCACATATTCATATAATGCGTTCGATTGTGTTGGAATAGTAATATGGGTCATGATTGCAATATTTTTCACCACTCCTACTGATTGCCCCTCTGGAGACTCCACAAAACAATTTGAAACCACAAAGGAGGATGCAACAAAGGAATGATTTTCACTTCTAGTAGTAAAATCATAGACGTATTCTGGTGTAATCGAATTGATAGATAATATTGGAATACTGACACAACCATTATCGGCGATATTCTCTCGGACAAAATCCACATAATTTATTTCACATGTAAATCGGCAATTTGGTTTTTTTCCTTTTTTGGTTTTGCTAACTATCTTATTGATTTGATTTTCCGTTAATCCGGTTTTTTCGATTAATGTTGGTAAATCTTCTATCTTACGATTCTGCAAAATATAATCATAATGATTATCTCTTTTCGATTTTTGAAATCCTCGAATTTTCAAATGTTCGATCACAACAGCAGACGTACGTCTTTTTTCTTCACAATAAGTATAATGTATCACATCGGCATATCGTAATAGATTTTCAGTGGTAGTTTCAAATGAAATACCCACTTTTGTTTTTACTTCATTTACTATCGATGTATTCAGTTTGCAATTAATTTTAAATTCTTGAAACATTTTGGATATTTGTGTTATATATTCGGTAGTTTGTGACAAGAAATCATTATGAGTGGTTTGATAGGTAATGGCTATACTAGGCTTATATGTTTTATCGTTTTTATGATAAGATAACCGCCCCCCGTCTCCACCTTGGAATGCGGATAAGAATTCACGTTTGATAGATAATTCGGCATTAACTAACCATTCAGGTAGTTTTCGGATCATATTTGTTTTTTGTCCAGAAAAGGCACCCATTAAGAACATGAAATACGCAAAGGCACCATTTTTGATAACTTGCCATGTCCTACATATAGTGATCCTACCATTAGTTTTATCTTCGAATTTGGTAATACTTCTAGTAACGGATGGATTTCCGAATCCCAATTCTTGAATATCATCGGATAATTGAAACACATCGTATTCTTCACCAAGCGAAAAGGATGCATTGTAATATTGTTTATTGAAGTGTCCTTCCAATTTAGAGCTAACATGGCCATCTGTATTCAAAGCGCCTATCAATCGAGCAATAATCTTCAATTTCGAAACAGGAATAGCCACGTTTAATAAATTCATTTCTAGTAGATCCATACGATAATGTTCTAGAATATCGGTTTCTGATAAAACCACGATTGTTGTATTTTCATCTAAAATCGGTTCGACCATATGTCGGATGATTAATTTATCTTCTTGCATATTCAATTCTCCTACCTTCTTCATTTCATAGGTACCTTCTTTTGTTTTCACCAAGAAAGGATGATCGGCGGTTGCCTTAATCTTTCTACCACTAATAGTAGTGATTTCAAATAAGGATTCTGGCATTTTCTTAAAGAAATTATACATATCCGAAGGTTCGTCTAATAATGTGGTCGGATTCACGGTATTCACATGATTTCCATCTTGCATATCTTTTAATTTTTTCATATCGATTCGATTGGATAACAAAATATCCACATCTCCTGTCAAACATAAATAACCCATGGTGGTACCGTGTAATTTTCTAGGTGCAATCAATTCTCCTGATTTCTCAAGAGGAGTATTAATTCTACGGATATGACTCAAACTCGCAGTATAAGTAAGACGATTCAATACTTGAGCAACACCCACTTTATTACTACTATTGGATTGTTTCACACTGAAATCACCGGTCGCTAGCGCACGATTGATGCCATTTTCAATCGAAGTCGGATTGAATATCTTGTGGATATTTGTGGAATTGATTATTTTAATAGGATCATTCCAGGATCCCGTATTGATCTCTCGAATAACATGTTTCTCGAAATCTTTGATGAATCGACTATACAAATTACGAAACAAATTATTCATCAAAGTTCCCGTTAATTCAACACGTTTATTCAAATAAGAATCACGATTATCCGGTTCAATCCATCCTAATGCTGCTTGAATCAATCGGTTTGCCATTAATCCCAATAAATACAATTTTTGTTGGAGAGATTTGCAATGCGGAAATAATTCATTCTGAAAAATATCCATCGTATATTCCCGTTTTTTCGATTGGTTTTTATTTGTATATTTCTTATGATTTGCAATCACTTGTAATAAATAGATAGGAAACGAAACCTGTTTCGAATCTATAAATAAACGTTTGTATTTCTGGATATCTTTCAAAACAGTGTTGGTAAAATGTACCTTATATTCTTCTAGTGTATTTAAAATTGGTTTCGTGGTAGAAGTAGATGCGTTGGAAGTATTCGGATTTGTAGTCGTATAAACATTATATGCAACCATTGTCATAATATGTTTCAATGCATCTTCTTGCGCAGTCTTTTCACTTTTAATAAATCGATTTGCATCATACATAGATGCTTCCAAATATTTCAACATCGCGGCTTTATTCGAATCCTCGACATTGAGTAAAATATATTCGCAAATCTTCTTGTCGGATAATACACCCAATGCACGAAATAAAACAAAGAGTTCAATATATGTCTTTTGTTTTAATCGAGGAATCACTACATAAATACGATGACCATAGACACTAGCCTTACTAGAAATCAACATTTCCATTTGTTTGGGAGAAATACATTTGGAATCCGGAACCGATTTGAATTCTGCAACCCAATCCCATTTTGGTGTATTTTTTCCTTGGAAAATATAAATGCGATTCTCTGCCGCACGTTCTTGACCTAATACCGTTTTCTCTGAACCTTTAATAATATAATACCCTCCACAATCTTTTGGACATTCTCCTGTTGGGAGAGAATGATTTTGTTGAGTATATTGTTGCAAAATACAATTCGAAGATTTCAACATGATTGGTAAATCCACGAATTTGATTGCTGGAATCATGATTTCACTTACATTTAATTCATTTGTATCCGTGGAACGAACATGAATTTCTAAATATAAATCCACCGTGGTTTTCGATGCATAGGTGAAATTACGTAATCTGGCTTCTTGTGGAAGCATGATTTTCGTAGAACCATTATTCTCATACAATTGTGGAGGATAGAATTTCAGATTTTTTATATTATACATGATTTTTAAATTCGATTCTCCAGTATCAATATTGAAATCCTTCTCAGAAGAAACCGTTCTAGGATTAAACATGTCGATCGTGGCTTGCATTTGATAATTGATAAAATGATTCGTGGATTCCGTCTGATGACGAGTAAGACGATTCAATTCTTTATCTTTGAAATACGATCCTAGAATAGTATAAGCATCTTCTTCGTAGTTCTCTATATTTCCCAATAAATCTTTATTTTCAGATTGGTCCAAATATTCTTTTATATCGGTAAATAAAGTAGCCGATTCGATATTTTCCGTTTCTGAAATAGAAGAAGGAGATTGTTTCGGTTTTTTTGTAGCCCTTTTTCTTGGTTTTTTCTCCATTGGAGCGTTAATGTTGATTTTGTTTTCAGTAGCAATCATATTCAAATATTTAATAGTAAAATTAGTGTTTTTTGAATATTATACTACTAAATAAACATCCATCAATTTTTTATATTATTTTTTATATTATTTT
>Ga0214919_10005673_pt1 | contig 17533 bp, 13 predicted proteins | sample LL1503_MetaG_FD_177994 | JGI IMG/M metagenome (GOLD analysis project Ga0214919, IMG submission 177994) | Freshwater microbial communities from Lake Lanier, Atlanta, Georgia, United States - LL-1503 | ecosystem: Environmental > Aquatic > Freshwater > Lake | place: USA: Georgia | collected...
TAAAAAGCATCGTACAAAATGACCGCCAGAACCAGGTAAAAAACGATGTGCAGATTGAGACTGACAGCTACTGGAATCGGAATCATATCTTTCGGAATTTCTCCGCTGACCCAGCCTTGACTCACGGCTATGTATTGCGCAAGGTTGTGCAGCAAGGTCAGGACCACCCAGACGACCGCCCAGCGCATCCCAAGTGTTAATAGCGCAACCAGGGGCGTAATGTGCATCCACACCATAAAGGGCGAATTGATGGCGCCAGAGCAATAAATAGCCCAGGCTAAGGCCCCGAACGCGCTGCACAGCATGATGTGGGCCGTCCAATTCAGATTGTCGAAAAGCAGGGTGGCAGCAAACAATACCAAGAACACCATCACCATCGGCACCAGCATAGCCTTGTCAAACGGCCCCCCCGGCAGCGCAGAAAAAACTAGCAGTGCCAGCAAGCCGAACATGAGATTTATGAGCAAAATTTCTTTGCGGCCCAAATCGCGCAAAGTCAGACGCGCCTTGGCGCGATCAAGCAAAGACAGTCCATCGGCGGCTGGCCGTTGGCCTTGCGCTCGCGCGGGGTTTGACCAAGCCATAGCTAATTGAGCTTCCTTAAACGTGTGCTAAGTACATCCGTTACCCATGAGTCTTTCGCTTTAAAAATCTAGTTAAATGCGAATTAAATAAATCATATAGGAAATAGTCATCTAAACAAATTAAATTTTAATTATTTAATTTATATGTTAATAATTAAGATTTGATAGTATTTGTGAAATTAATGATTAATTCATAAAATCAGTTTTTAAATATTTCTATCAATATTTATTAAAAAATCGGTACAAACGATAAGGCATGCATTCGCAATGCAGATGTTTTGGTGGGTGCAAAGATCCAAAGCGATGCGAGGTGACGGGTACAAGCAGTTTTTTTGGACATCAGCATGCCCTGACATAAAAAAACCCCCGCACATTGGCGGGGGTTTTCACTTAAGCAATCGCTGCTTTAGTTCGCGGCTTTTCTTGCATACACATCGGTCACAAACACTTTGTAGTCGGGTTTGATTTCCTGGATACGGCCTTGCTCTTTCAGGAACACGGCCGTCTCTGCCATGGCTTTGGCTGCGCCGCCGCCCAGCCATTTGGGGCCAAGTTGCTCAGCCGCAGTGGGGAAGACATATAGCGCCATCGCAGCGGGAACGTCTTTCACATCGGCCTTGGTCACGCGGGCAATCGCCTTCACTTGGGGCGTGTCTGGCGTCCACGAGGCTTTGTTGGCGCGGTACTCGCTATCGGCCTTGTTCAAGGCTTTCACCAGCGCCACCATAAAGGCTTCGTTCTCGGCGGCCCATTTGCTGTTGACCGCGATGCCGTCAAACGTGGGGTAGCCTTTTGCCCCGATAGAGCCCGAGCTCGCGATCGACTTGCCATTACCCTTGATTTTGGAGAGCACCGGGTCCCAGATAAAGGCAGCGTCAATATCGCCACGCTCCCAGGCCGCCGCAATTTCCGGTGGACGCAGGTTCAGCACGTTCACGTCTTTGGCGCTCAGGCCTTCGAGCTTCATCGCCGCCATGAGCTGGTAGTGTGCGGTGGACACAAAAGGTGTGGCCACTTTTTTGCCCTTGAGGTCTTTGACCGCATTGACATTGCTGCCATTGCGCGCGATCAGCGCTTCGGCATCGGCGATGTCGTCCAAAATCCAAAACAGTTTGATGTCCTGGCCCTGAGTCACCGCGGCGGTCAGTGGGCTGGAGCCGACTTGGCCGATTTGCACATCCCCCGAAGCCATGGCCTTGATAACGTCGCCGCCACCGCCAAACATGCGCCAGTTGATTTTGTAGCCGGTGGCTTTTTCTAGCTCACCCGATTCGATGACCGCCTGGAAGGGCACCAGCATGTCCTGGTGCGCAAAAGTCACCTCTTTTTGCTGGGCTAGTGCAGCGCCACCCCACAGGCTTAGGCCTGCGGCAAGTGCCAGTAATTGGCGTTTTTGCAATTTCATGTAAGTCTCCTTTTGTAAAAAAAATCCATGCGGGGCATGGTCCTACGAAAACACGCTTTTTACAGCCGCTCGTATTGTGTACGCAATAGCCAGGCAATCCTCCTGGCTTAGCGAAAGGGGTAGGCGCAAATCGCACAAGGCCCCCAGCACGGCTTGGGCCTGGGGCAAGTCTTGCGCGTGGCCGAAGTATCGCCAGTGCGTCCATACACTGGTGAAACCCACAGGCTCGTCGGCACCAAACCATTTGATGTGCAGGCCTTGCTCTGCGCACCTAGCGATGACCGCCTGCATTTGCCCGCGCGTCATGTCGCGCAGCAAAAACTGGAAGGAACTCGCGACAAATTGCTCTTGGGGCGGCCGCTGGGGCAAGCGCACATGCGTTGCGCCTTCCAGTGCCCCAGCTAACCACCCATAGCGCTGGTTCCAGCGCTGGCACCGGTCTTGTAAGACGGTACCCAACTGCGCCCGCGCCAGCGCGGCGGGCAAATTGCTCATGCGCAGGCTGAAGTTGGGCGTGTGGTACTTCCAGCGTTCAAACACCTCCGGGCCGGGCCGGGCCAGGTGCGAGGCATAGAGCATATAGCTGCCCGACAGCAGCACCGCTTGTGCCGCCAGGTCGGCATCGGCCGTGACCAGCAAACCGCCTTCGCCGCTGTTGGCGTGCTTGTAGCTTTGCAGGCTAAAGCAGCCGGCCACGCCCCAGGTGCCGGTGGCTTTGCCGTTCCAGGAAGCGCCCATGGTATGCGCGCAGTCTTCTACCAAGGCGATGCCATATTCGCGGCAAATGGCCGTTAGGGCATCCATGTCGCAAATATGGCCGCGCATATGCGAAAGCAACAAGGTTTTGGCGCCGCTCTGCGCGGCTTTGCGCCGCAGGTCTTCCAGATCGATCAACAAGTCCTCGGTCACATCGACCAGCACCGGCACCGCGCCCGCATGCGCAATCGCGCCGGGCACGGGCGCCAAGGTAAAGCAGTTGCTGAGTACTTTGTCACCTGGTCGCACCCCGCTGCACCTTAGCGCTGCAAACAGGGTGGAGCCGCAGGAATTCATGGCCACGCAATAAGGCAGGCCCAGCGCGGCGGCAAACTCAGCCTCCAAGGCCGCGGCCTCGCCGGGCTTGGCGCCGGTCTCGCCGTAGCGGTGCATCTTGCCGCTTTCCATCAAAGCCAGCGCGGCTTGCACACCGGCCTGCGGCACGGCTTCTTGCCAGGTCAGGTCCAGCTGCAAGCGCGCGGGCTGGGTGCTGTGCTCAGACATGGCGCACGTCCTTGTGGGTTTGGTTTTGAAGCTGCTGCCACAGTGCGACGGTTGCCTGCGCCAGCGCTTGGGTGCTGTCCAGGCATAGCGCTTGTACGGCTGGGCTCGCTTGCTCCAAAGCCATAGGCGCCTCGGTGCACGCCAAGATGATGCCGTTGGCGCCATCAGACTGCATTTGTGTAATCGCCTGCGCCAGCATCGGCCCGGCTTGCGCCGTCTTACCAGCCTTGACCATGGCAATCGCGGGCAACACCCAGTCATCCAAAGCGCTCTGGCGTGTCGCCACCCAGCTAAGGCCCCGGCTTTGCAAGGCGCTGTCAAACAAACCGCTAGCCAGCGTGGCGCGCGTGGCTACAAGGGCGATATGCGCGCCCGCGCCAAAGCGCAGCAGGGCCGCGTCGCAAGCCACATCGACGATTGAAGGAAAGGGCAGCGCGCAGCCCTCGCGCAAGGCGGCATGCCAGTAATGCGCGGTGTTACACGCCATCACCAGGCCTTGCGCGCCAGCGGCAATCAGCCGGTCGCGCGCTGCCAGCAGCGCGGGCAGGGGCGAGGGACCGCCATGCAATAGCGCGGCTGGCCGACCCGGAATACGCGGGTCGCTGTGGATCAACAAAGGCACATGGCCGGCGTCGTCTTGCGCCGGTGTGGCCGCCACCACTTTGGCGAAAAAATCCACCGTCGCCAACGGGCCCATGCCGCCGAGCACGCCGATCATGCGCGCTCCGCGTGCACACTGGCGCTGGTGTGGACGATGGCGGCGGTGGCGCTCATGTGGGGTAGGGGAAAGCGTGTTGGTAGCCAAACAAGCCGACCGAGCCACCGGTGTGCAAAAACACAATATTCTGGTCTTTGCGGTAATGCCCTTTGCGGATCAGGTCGATCAAACCGGCCATGCCCTTGCCCGAATACACCGGGTCGAGCAAGATGCCTTCGAGCTGTGCCAGCATGGTCACTGCTTCCATCATGCCGGGCGTGGGGATGCCGTAGCCTTCACCGATGTAATCGCAGTTGGCGACCACGTGTTCGCGTTGCACCGCGCCAGGCACGCCAATCAAATCGGCAGTTTGCTGCGCCAGCGCAAACACTTTTTCCTCTTGCGGTTGGCGCGGCGCGCGCACGCCTATGCCCAGCACCGGTATTTGGGTGCGGGCACCTTCCATGCCCACCACCAGGCCCGCTTGGGTGCCCGCGCTGCCGGTGGCATGCACCAGGCTGTCAATCACCAAGCCCATGTTCATGGCCTGATCGGCCAGTTCCAAAGCGCAGGTGACATAGCCCAGCGCACCGACCGCATTGGAGCCGCCGCCGGGGATGATGTAGGTCTTGCGCCCTTGAGCGCGCAATTGCGCAGCCAGGGTTTCCATGGCGGCGTCCATGGGCGTGTTGCCTGGTACTTCGCTCACATGGGCGCCGTACAAATGGTCCAGAAACACATTGCCCGAATGCTGGTAATCGGCGTGGCGGTAACCGGTGCGGTCTTCCAAAATAATGTGGCATTGCTGGCCCATCTTGGCGGCGATGGCGGCGGTTTGGCGCGCATGGTTGGACTGGGTGGCGCCCTGGGTGATCAAGGTGTCTGCGCCTTGTTGCAAGGCCTCGGCCACCAGGTATTCCAGTTTGCGGGTTTTGTTGCCGCCGGTGGCCAGGCCGGTGCAGTCGTCGCGCTTGATCCACAGCGTGGGCCCGCCCAGCGCAGCGCTCAGGCGCGGCATGGGCTCTAGCGGGGTGGGGCCATGGGTGATGCGCAGGCGGGGGAATTTGGAAAGTTTCATGGCGTGCTTTTTTAGTTAACTAAAGAGTGGGAAAAAACATCAGGCACCGGGCTCGGTGTCGGCCGCTTGCGCGCCGCTCCAGGACTCGGCAGGGTAGTCGTCCAGACTGCCCAGTTCAAACCTTTGTTCAGGGAAATATTTGTGCAGGCGGATATCGCCGGTGCGCGCATGGCCTTCCATGCCTTCCAGCCGCGAGATGCGCGCCGCCACCTGGCCCACCGCACCACCGGCACTGCGGTCCAGGCGCTGCCAGGTCAGTGTCTTGATAAATTTGCCTACCGACAAACCGCCCGAATAGCGTGCCGCGCCACGCGTGGGCAAGATGTGGTTGGGCCCGCTGCATTTGTCGCCATAGGCCACCGTAGTGTTCTCGCCTAAAAACAAAGAGCCGTAATTGCTTAAGTTGGCCAGCCACCAGTCCAGGTCACGCGCCATCACCTGCACATGCTCGGGCGCATAGCGGTCGCTCACTTGCACCGCTTCTTCGGGCGTGCTCACCAGCACCACTTCGGCATAGTCGCGCCAGGCCGCACCGGCTGCGCTGCGCGCCGGTTCGGGCAGGCCGGCAATGGCGGCGGGTGCGCGCGCCATCACTTGCTCGGCCAAAGTGCGTGAGCTGCTGATCAGCCACACCGGCGAATCCGGCCCGTGCTCGGCCTGGCCAACCAGGTCGGCGGTGACGATGTCGGCATCGGCACTGTCGTCGGCAATCACGCAAGACTCGGTAGGGCCGGCCAGCACGTCAATACCGACTTGCCCGAACAGCAAACGCTTGGCCTCAGCCACATAGCGGTTGCCGGGGCCGACGATGATGTCGGCGGGTTTACAACCAAACAAGCCCATGGTCATGGCGGCAATTGCCTGTACGCCGCCCAGGGCCAACACCGTGTCCGCGCCAGACAATTGCAGCGCGTACAAAATCGCCGGGTGGATGCCGTTGGCGCCTTGCGCTGGCGTGGCCGCCACGATATGGCCGACCCCCGATACCTTGGCCGTGCCCACACTCATGATGGCGCTGGCCGCATGCGCATAGCGCCCGCCGGGGATGTAGCAGCCCGCGCTTTGGCAGGGAATCAGGCGCTGGCCCGCGGTCAAGCCGGGCATAAATTCATGGCTGAATTCCTGCATGGCATCGCGCTGGCGCTGCGCAAAATCGGTGATGCGCTGGTGCGCAAAGCGGATATCGCTTTTGACGCCATCGCTCAAAGCCCGGTCGGCCCGCGCAAAGTGCTCCGGCCCTAACACGATAGGCCCGTGCCAGCCGTCTAGGGTGCGGGCGTATTCACGCACCCGCTCCTCGCCCCCGGCGCGGATAGCGGCCAGCATGGCCTGCACTGTGGCGGTGGTGTCGCTGTCATGGCTTTGCGCGTTCTGCTGGGCGGTTTTGAGGTATTCAATCGTCATGGCGGCTAGTTGGCAGAGGAATGCACACCATAATAGACAGCAGCTTAGCCTCCTGATAAGACCAGATGCAAACTTTGCGTAATGCCAGTTCAAGACACGCAAGCCGCGTGCTGCGCCGCAGCATGGACTGGCAAGATGAAGCCAAAGACTGCCACGTTGCTTACGCGCCTCGCAGTGACGGAAATCGCGTCATTGCCAGGCCGAAGATGAATACATTGTCATTGCGAGGCCGTAGGCCGTGGCAATCCATGGGGGTGGTCGCTGATGGCGACTTCTTCTAGCAGCAACGCCCTGATGTGGCGGCGCCTGTTTCGGCGCTTTGAAGGGCGGGGCGTGTCTTTGCAAAGCCAGTTGCGCGACATGGTGGTGCAGGCCCTGGCCGAAGGCTTTATCGCGCCCGGCGCTGCTTTGCCCTCCAGCCGCAGTCTGGCCTTGGCGCTGGGCCTGTCGCGCACCACGGTCAGCATCGTGTTGCAATCGTTGTCCGACCAGGGCTTGATCGAAGGCCGTCCGCGCAGCGGCTATTACGCTTTGAGCGGCCCGCTCAGCCCACAAGCGCCGCGCCACCCCCAAGCCGATGCGCCAGACCAGGCGGCGCAGTGGGACGCACGCCTCAAGCAACACCCGGCCGCGCAGCGCAACATCCGCAAACCGGCCAATTGGCAGCAGCAGCCCTATCCCTTTATTTACGGCCAGTGGGACGAGGGCTTGTTTCCTTTTCGCCATTGGCGCAGTTGTGTACTCGAATCCTTGCAAGCCCAGTCGGTGCGGCGCTGGGCGCCGGACCACTTGGACCGCGACGAGGATTCGCTGCTGGCTCAGGTGCATAGCCGACTGCTACCGGCGCGCGGCATCTGGGTAGAGCGCGACGAAATTTTGATCACCAATGGCGCTCAGCAAGCCACTTATTTGCTGGCGCAGTTGCTGATGGACCGCAACACCCGCGTGGGCATCGAAGACCCTGGCTACCCCGATGCGCGCAATGTGTTTTCGCTGCAAACCCGCCATGTGCTGCCGCTGCCGGTCGATGCCGATGGCTTGGTTATCAGCCCCGCGCTCAAGCGCTGCGACTATGTGTACCTCACGCCCAGCCACCAGTGCCCGACGACAGTGACCATGTCGCTGGCGCGGCGCCAGGCCTTGCTCGATGCGGCGCAGCAACACGACATCCTGCTGCTCGAAGACGACCATGAAAGCGAGCTCAATTTCGCCGGGCGCCCCACCCCGGCGCTCAAAAGCCTAGACACTGCGGGGCGGGTTTTGTATTTGGGTAGTTTGTCTAAAACGCTGGCGCATGGGCTGCGTCTGGGTTATCTGGTGGCGCCCGCACCGGTAGTGCGCGAGTTGCGCGCCATGCGCCGCTTGATGATGCGCCATGTCGCCACCAACAACCAGCAAGCCGCCGCCAGCTTTATCGCCCATGGTTTTCACGAAGCCTATGTGCGCCGCCTGAACCTAGCCTACCGCGAACGCGCTCGCGTGCTAACGGCAGCCTTGGCCCAGCATGCGCCGCAATTGCACACCAGCGCGGCGCGTGGCGGCTCGGCCTTGTGGGTGCAAGGCCCGCAAGGACTGGACACCAGCGCGCTGGCCGAACGCCTGCTGGCGCAAGGCGTGGTGGTCGAACCTGGCGCGGTGTTTTATGCCGATCCGCCTGCTGCGTGTAATGCCATGCGTATTGGCTATTCTTCGATAGCGGTGGACCGGATGGATGCAGGGGTGCGCATCATTGCGCGAGAGCTACTGGCTGCGCGTAGCCGCTAAGTGCTTACGCAAACGCCACATTACAAAGCCTTGCAGGCATCCCGCAAAAACCGCAAATCGTCACCCTGCAAATGCGGGCTCAGGCGCTCCAGCACGGTGGCATGGTAGCTGTTGAGGTAGGCAGTCTCCTCAGCGCCTAGCAAGTCTTTGCGCACCACGCGCGTATCAATGGGGCACAGGGTCAAGGCTTCAAAGCGGTAGAACTTACCGTGCTCGGTGGCCGCATGGTCTTGGCATAGCAGGATGTTTTCGATGCGAATGCCGTAGCGGCCGGGCAGGTACACGCCGGGCTCGTTGGTGACCACCATGCCGGGCAGGATGGCCTGGTCGATCAGGCCGGTGCTGATACTGTGCGGGCCTTCGTGCACATTGTTGAAATAGCCCACGCCGTGGCCGGTGCCGCAGGCGTAGTTCACGCCTTCGTTCCACAGCGCCTGGCGTGCCAGCACATCGAGTTGCAGGCCGCGGGTGCCGTGCAAAAAAATCGCGGCCGACAAGCGCAGCATGCCTTTGAGCACCAGCGTGAAATGCCGCGCCTGGTCCTCGCTCACCGGGCCGCAGACAAAGGTGCGGGTGATGTCGGTAGTGCCGTCATCGTACTGCCCGCCCGAGTCCAGCAGAAAAAATCCTTCGGGCTTGACCGGTGTGTCCACGCCGTCTTTCAGGCCGTAATGCATCATGGCCGCATTGGGGCCGTAAGCGGGTATGGAGGTGAAACTCAGGCCGCGAAATAAATCGAGCTTGGCACGCTCGCCGTCGATACGGTCCGAGACGATGCGCTCTGTCAGTTGCCCGCTGCCCACGTGCTCGTAAAACCAGCGCAAAAAGCGCACCATCGCTACGCCGTCGCGCACAAAGCAGTTTTTCCAGTGGCTGATTTCGCTGGTGTTTTTGATTGCTTTGAGCAGCACCGAAGGCGCGCGCTTTTCTACCAGCGTGCAGCCCTGCGCGCGCAAGGTGGCAAAGGTGAGCATATTGCTTTGCGCCGGGTCTACCAGCACGCTTTGCCCGGCCAAGCTGCGCAGTGCGGCAAAGAAGCTGTCGTAGTCTTGCAGCCCGATGCCTTGCGCTGCCAGGTCTGCGCGCAGGCTATCGTTAAAGCGCGTCACATGGGCGTAGAGCACAGCCCTGTCCTCAGTGACCACCAAGTAGGCGTGGAAGTAGGGCGAGGTGGGCACGTCGCTACCGCGTAGATTGAGCAGGTAGCCGATATCGTCTAGCGCATTGAGCACATGCGCCTGCGCCCCGGCTTTGCGCATCTCGGCGCGCACTTTGGATATCTTTTGCGAAGCGCTCTCGCCCGCATATTCCAGCGCATGGGCAAACACCGGCTCCATGGGAAAGCGGGGCCGGTCAATCCAGACCGCATCGACCACATCGTGTTCGGTAACCAGGCTGACGTTTTTCGATTGGAGCGTTCCTTGGATATCGGCCATGGCTTTGACCATCATGGTGGCGCCGTAAAACCCGAGTCGCGCGCCCGGTGTCAAGGTCTCGGCCAGCCACTGGTTCCAGGGCAGCACATCGGGCTTGCCCAGGTATACGATTTGAATATCCGTGCCCGCTAATTCCTGCTCTGCCTGCAGCCAGTAACGCCCATCGGCCCAAATGTAGGCGCTGTCTTTGAGCACCACCATGGTTGATACCGAGGCGGTGAAACCCGACATGTATTGCCGCACTTTCCAGCGCAGCGGCATGTACTCCGAATTGTGCGGATCGGAGGAGGGCAGCACCCAAGCGTCGAGCTGGTGTTTTTCCATTTCGGCGCGCAGGGCGGCAAGGCGTTGGGCAATCAAGGTCATAGAGGTGGGCTGTAAAAAACGTTGTCAGGTGGAATTCGGTCGCTTAGGAAGGGTGTACCTAAGTCCGTCATCGCGAGGAGCGCAGCGACGCGGCGATCCATAAATATATGCTTGGCAAGCCAAAATGGATTGCTTCGCTGCGCTCGCAATGACGGATTTGCACTATTGCAGGGCAGGCTAAAAAACTGCATGGTCACCACGTTCCAGCGAGGCGCCATCGCGCACCAGTGTCGCATAGCAATCCCACAGCGTGTGTGTGCCGGTGGACGGCGTGGCATCGGCATCGTAGCGAGCCGTCTGCACGTCCCACACCAGCATGGACTCGGTAGCGTAGTAGCGGCCTATGCGCGCGAATTCGGTCTTGTCTGCCAGCGGTGGGATGACGCGGCCCAGCAGCGCCAAGACGCTGATGATGGCATCCATCATCTTCACTGGTACATGGGTGTAGCGCGGCGGCTTGCCCAGCAACTCGAATAGCTTTTCGCCCTGTTGCAGCGGCGTAATGGCAGGCCCCGGCCCGCCGATGGGCAGTATGCGGTTGTTGCAACTAGGGTCGACAAGGCAACGCGCCAGGTAGTCGCCCAAGTCTTCGTCGCTGATCGGCTTGCAAGCGGTCAATTGCCCATCGCCAAACAATAAAAACGGTCTGCCTTTGCGCAAGCGCTCTATTTGCCCACACAGCGATTTGAAAAACGCGGTGGGCCGCACGATGGAATAGCGCATGCCCGATTGCATCAAGGCTTGTTCAAAAGCGAGCTTGGCGCGTTGAAACGCGAGCAAGGGTTTTTGCACGCAGATGGCCGAGAGCAATACAAAGTGCTGCACACCGGCCGCTTGCGCCGCGTGCAGCGCATGCACATGGGCCTGGTAGTCTATGGCCCAGGCGTCTTTAGCGCTGCCGGTGCGCGATGCCAAACACGACACCAGTGCATCAAAGTGCTCGCCGGCAAAGCCATCGCGGCGTAGGGATTGCGGGTCGGTGGCATCGCCGGTGCGTAGCAAGGCACCGGGTAAGCGCCCTGGCCAGTCCTTCGCTGGCTGTTTGCCGCCGACTCCGGCATGCGCCCTGATCAGGCAAACCACTTCATGGCCCTGCCGCAGCAAGGCGCGCACCGTGGCCTGGCCTATGGTGCCGGTGGCGCCCAGCACCAAAACGCGTTGCCTATTGGGCGGGTTCAAGGTGTGCGGTCTTTCAAGGGCAAGTATCGGGGCAGTTGTAGGCCTGTGTTCAGTTCGCCCGCGCCACCCACACTGTGGCGCCCTGCGCGCCATAGCGCTCCGCGTGTGGCACATCGCGCGCCAGCCGAAAGCTTGCGCCTTCTGGCAGATGGCGGGTCTGGCCATTGACGGTCAACCAAAACTCACCGCGCACCACCTGTGCGCTTACGGCAAATGCGTGGGTGTGGGTATCGATTTCCAAATTGGGTGCCCATTCGCGCACCACAATTTCGTCAAAGCCTTCGTCCATCGCTTGGGCGGTAAAGCTTTCGAGGTTTAGTTCCATTGCGCAATCTCCTTGCAATAGTCTGGATGCTAGCCGTAGCGGCGCGCTTTGTCGCCGGCGGCAGGCTTTGTCAGGGCACCAGGGTCAGAAATAGAAAGCTGGCAAACAAGACCAGGTGGATGGCGCCTTGCATCACATTAGTCCGACCCGAGCCCAGGGTGATGCTGCCGACCAAAAAGGTCAAGGCCAGCAGCGCCACGTCCTTGGTCTCCAGGCCCAGCGTTAATGGCAAATGCAGTACGACGCAGGCCAGCACCACCAAAGGAATCGTCAGCCCAATACTGGCCAGCGCCGAACCGATGGCCAGATTCATACTGGTTTGCAGGCGGTCAGCGCGCGCCGCGCGGATGGCCGCCCAGGTTTCTGGCAGCAGCACAATCAACGCGATCACGATACCGACCACGGGGGCCGGGGCGCGGTAGGCCTTGACCACGGCTTCAATTGCGGGCGAAAGTAATTTGGCAAAGCCGACCACGCATACCAAAGACAGGATTAAAAACACAAAGCTGATGCGCGCTTGGGCTAGCCCCGGCGGCTGTGCGTGCACGCTTTCGTCTGCTGCACTTTCCATCGGCAAAAAATAGTCGCGGTGGCGTATGGTTTGGATAAACACGAATACCAACCACAGCGCCAGCGAGGACAGGGCCACAAAAATCAGTTGCGCATCGGTGTAGGTGCCCTCGGTCGAACTGGTGGTGTACAGCGGCATCACCAGCACCAGTACCGACAGCGTAGCCAGCGCTGCAAAGCCCGAGCCCGTGCCTTCGATACGGAATAACTGCTCTTTGTGGTGCAAGCCACCCAATAACAGACAAATGCCGACCACGCCATTGCAGGCAATCATCACCGCCGAATAAATCGTATCGCGCGGCAGGGTGGCGCTGGCCTTGGTTCCGGCCAGCATCATGGATAAGACCAGCGAGGTTTCAATCACCGTCACCGCCAGCGCCAGCACCAAAGTGCCGTAGGGCTCGCCCAGCCGGTGGGCAATGACTTCGGCATGGTGCACCGAGGCGATCACGGCCAGTAACAAGGCCAGCACCATGAACATGGCGTGTAAGTGTTCGATGCGATGATCCACCAGTAAATACAGCGTAAGCGCTGCGAACAGCGGAATGATGAGGGGCCAACGATGGGCTATGTATTTATAGAGCATGCGCCGATTGTGCCTTTGCCGGGAGGGGGTCGATTGCCCTGACGGGCAGTGGTGGCTATGGAGGGAGCGAAACAATAAAAACCTTTTTACCTCGCTCTAGGAGCCGCACCATGTCTGTACTGTCTATCGCCCGCCAAGCGCTGGCACAACGCCGCGCCCTGCGCACAGCACGCCGCCGGTCCCATTTTCGGCGTCTATCCAGCACGGGCGCGTCGCGCGACCCGCTGGTGTGGGCATGTGGGCTCATGCTCATCGCATTTGCTGCCGCCTGGGATTAGGGCAGCGCCCCGAGTAGCCCGCCTCGGGTAACTCAAGCACAATGGGGTAGCGCGCCCTTGTGTTGGCCCGCCAAACCCCACGGGCCTCGCGCCCTCAACCAGAAAGCGCTGAGGCCTTAGCCACCATGTATTCCCGCCCTGTTCTTCCATCCGCATGGGCCGCCAATGGGGTATGCATGCTGTCTATGCTGGTGTGGGCGATGGGCTTGCCCGCTGCCGGGTTGTTGCTGGCCACGGTGCCGCCCTTGCCCTTGACCGCCGCGCGCATGGTGCTGGCTGCAGTCTGTTTACTGCCCCTATGGTGGCTGGTTGAGGGTGGCGACGCGCTGCGCAAAGCGCCCTGGTGGCAGGGGCTACGGGTGGGCGGCTCCACGATTGGGCTCGGCGCTTTCTTGCTGGTCGTAGGCCAGGGCATGACCGATGCCGTTACGGTGGCGATTATTTCGGCCTCCATGCCAGTGGTGGGCATTGCGATTGAGGTGCTGCTTGATGGCCGCCCGCTTAGCCGGGGTTTGGTGCTTGGCGTGGCGCTTAGCCTGCTAGGCGGTGTGATGGCGCTCGATGGCGGTAACCAGCCATTGGCCCTGGGGCTGGGCGCCCTGATGAGTTTTGCCTCGGTGTTGGTCTATACCTTGGGTTCGCGGATGACGGTCACCTCGTTTCCTGATTTGAGTCCCCTAGGGCGCACTACCGTGACCTTAACCGGCGCGGCGGTCGTCACCACCGTGGCCGCTGGCGCGGCCGCATTGGCTGGGGCTGCGACACCGCAGTGGGCCGCGCTGGGTTGGTTGCAATTGGGTGCCTTGGCGATTTTTGCGATTGGTGGACTGGCTATCAGCCAGGTATTGTGGATACGCTCGGTAGGGAATTTGGGTATCGCGTTAGCGTCGCTGCATATCAACGCCACGCCGTTTTACGTGATGCTGATTTTGTTCGCGCTAGGGGGCGCCTGGAACTGGACCCAAGCTGCCGCCGCGCTGGTGGTGGCGGTAGGCGTGTTGATCGCGCAGGGGGTGTTTGTCAGGGCGCCAATGGAAGCGCCAATCGAGGCCCGCAATGATCCGCCCCTAGAGCGCTAGTAGCTCTGGACTGCCGCGTCGCTGGCGCGCCTCGCAGTGACAGGACTTGTGCCCTGTATGCGCCCAGCGATGCTAAACAGGACTCACTTGGCGGGTGCCTTGTCCGCCGCCGCAAAATCTCCAGCGTGCACCTGCACCAAGCGGGTCCAGTCCATGTATTTACGGATCGCAGTATTCACCTCGTCTAGGCTGGTGGCCTCAATTTTTGCCAACCGCTGCGCGGTGTAGTCCATGGTGCGTCCGGTGCTCAATTGGCCTAATAAAGTGCCGCTCAATGCGCCATCTTGCGCTAGCGAAATTTTGGCTTCTTCAAGCATCGATTTTTTTGCGTCAGCCAATTCCTGTGCGGTGATGCCATCACGCACCAAGCGCTCGGTTTCTTCGCGCAGGGCGTTCTGCAAACGCGCCAGGTTTTGTGGCGCATGAATTGCATACAAAATCAATTCAGCCACCGGATCAAAACTACTGGCAGATAACTGGCTACCGGCCGAATAGCTAATGCCTTCTTTTTGCCGCAGGCGCTCTTCCAAGCGATTGTTAGAGCCGCCACCCAACACGCGGTTGCCGATTGCCAATGCAATGTAGTCCGGCGCGTCGTCGCGCAGGCTCAGCGGCAGGGCAGCGAGGTACATGGCATTGGGCTTATCCGGCGTGGCCAGCATCAGGCGCGCCGGGCTGGCGCTGTAGGCAACTTTGCCCAGGCGCGTATAGGGTTTGGCGCTGCGCCAGTCGCCCCACAGGGCTTGGCTTTGGGATTGCACGGCAGCGGCATCGAAGTCGCCCACCATGGTCAGTTTGGCGTGGCTAGCGCCGTAAAAGTCTTGGTGAAAGCGCTGCACATCTTGCGCGCTGGCCGCGCGCAAATTGGCCAGTATTTCATCAAAACTCAAAACCTTACGCACATCGCCCGCCGGGTAGTTGTCCAGCGCCTTGCGCAGTGCTTGCGAGGCCATGGCCTGCGGGTCGCTGCGTTGTGACTCTATTTGCGTGATGCGCTCTTTGCGCAACAGCTCAAACTCAGCGGGCAGCAACATAGGCGCCCGCACAATGTCACGCACGATGTCCAGCACCTGCGGCAGGTGCTGGCGCACGGTTTCAAAGCTGACGTTCAGACTGGAGCCACCCCCATCAACACTGATTTTGGCCTTGAGTTCATCTAATCTGCTGCTCAATGCCGCACGGCTCAGCGTACCTGCCCCGCGCATCAGCATGCGCGCCGTCAGCGCCGAAACCGTGGCTTTGCCTTGCAGCGACTGCACATCGCCAAAGTCCAGCTGCAATTGGCCGTTGACGGTTTGGCCGCGTGTGGTCTTGGACAGCAAGGCCATTTGCATGCCGCCAGGCAATGTGCTGCGCAGTGTGCGTTTGCCGATGTTGGTGGGGCTGGCGTCAAAGTTTTCACCCGCATTTACGGCTTTGCGGCCCTGGTAGTTGGCTAGCAGCGCCGCCACGTCTACCGGCTCGGGAATCACGCTACGCTCGGGCGCGGCAGTGGGTATGAACTGGCCGAAGGTGCGGTTGCTTTCTTTGAAGTAGTTTTCCGCTACCGCTTGCACTTGCTGCACCGTCAGCGCCTCCAGGCGGTCGCGCTCCCAAAAAAACAAACGCCAGTCACCATTGGCGGTGCTCTCGGACAACTGCATCGCCAGGCGCTGCGGGTCGTTCATGGTGTCGTCAAAGCCCACCATCAAGCTGGTCTTGGCGCGTTGTAGCTCCTGCTCCGTCACAGGCCTGGCTTTGATGTTCTCCAGAGCCTCTTGCAGACCGGTGCGCAATTCCGAAACGGATTGCTCTTTACCCAGCTCGGCCATGAAGACGATATAGCCCGGCTCCGTCAGCGAAAAATTCCAGGGCGCGATCGACACGGCTTTGTTCTTCTCCACCAATTCTTTATGCAAGCGTCCGTTGGGTGTGTCGGCCAATATCTCGGTCAGCGCTTCCATAGCCACCGAGTCCGGGTGGCTGGCTGCTGCGGTGTGGTAAAGCACCGCAGCCAATTGCGTATCGCCTACGCGCTTGACGCTGACTTCACGCGCGCCCTGTTGCACCGGGTCGCGCGTATAAGTCATCGTTAGGCTACGCGTTGGTTTGGGGATAGTGCCGAAGTAGCGCTCCACCAAGGCCAGCGTTTTGGCGGTGTCCAGCTTGCCGGTAATGATCAAGACCGCGTTGTCCGGCTGGTAGTACTGGCGGTAAAAGGCCTGCAGGTTTTCAATACGCACGTTCTCCACATCGCTGCGCGCGCCGATGGTGGACTTGCCGTAGTTGTGCCAATCGTATGCCGTTGCCGCCATGTATTTCCAGAGTGTCCGCCGGGGGTTGTTTTCGCCCATTTCCATTTCATTGCGCACTACCGAAAACTCAGTTTCCAGATCTTTGCGCGCGATAAAGCTATTGACCATGCGGTCCGCTTCCATTTCCAGCGCCCATTGCAAGTTATCGTCGTTGGCGGCAAAGGTCTCGAAGTAATTGGTGCGGTCGTAAGAGGTCGTGCCGTTAAAGCGCATGCCGCGTTTGCCTAACTCTTGCATGATGTTGCCGCGCGAAGGCGTGCCCTTAAAAACCAAATGCTCCAGCAAGTGTGCCATGCCGGTTTCGCCATAGTTTTCGTGACGACTGCCCACCAAGTAAGTGATGTTTACCGTGGTCGTGGGCTTGCTGGCATCAGGGGCCAGCAGTATCCGCAGGCCGTTGGGTAGGCGGTATTCACTAATGCCTTCTACCTGGGTAGTGCGCTGTGCTGCGCTTTGGGCCTGCGCGGGGGCATACATGGCCAAGAGGCTGGCCAAGGCCATTACGCAGCGAGAAAAAAGCAGAGAAAGACGCATAGATTTTTTTAAGAAAAGAGCAGGTCGCAAGGGAGAGCCCGGACCTGTTCTGGCCATTCTAGGCAGACCTATGGCAAGTGGGCATGAAGCTGCGGGCATAAGCGGGCGCCGTCCAAGGTTAAGCCCGTTTTCTTTCCGCATACATAATGAAAACTCATTTAGCAATCATCAATTCCCATTTCGCGCCTAATGCCTTCAAGCCCGCCCTTAGCCTTTGCCCTTTGCGTTTTACCCGGCAAGTCGAACACGGGTGCGCATGGGGTATCCCTAGGCTGCACCTTGAGGCCTCGGGCTGTGCTGCTGGGGGCTGTGCGTGCCATAAGCGCACGGGCGCTGCTGGCCGCCCTGTGTTTGTGGGGCGCGTCCAGCCTAGTTGCCGCAGAACCAGCCACCCAGCCCTGCCGCTTGCCGGGCGTGCGCGTCGAGGTGCGCTGTGGCAGTGTGCAGCGCGCCTTGGACCCGGCCCGCCCGGATGGCCCGCGCATTGAAGTGCAGTTCGCGGTGGTGCCCGCGCTATCGCGCCAGCCATTGCCGGACCCGGTGTTTTTTCTGGCTGGTGGCCCGGGGCAAAGTGCGATAGCACTGGCGCCCAAGGCGCTGGCTATGTTGGAGCGCCTGCGCGCCCGGCGCGATGTGGTGCTGGTGGACCAGCGCGGCACCGGCCGCTCCGCGCCGCTGCTTTGCCCGGACCACG
>Ga0214919_10005674_pt1 | contig 17532 bp, 9 predicted proteins | sample LL1503_MetaG_FD_177994 | JGI IMG/M metagenome (GOLD analysis project Ga0214919, IMG submission 177994) | Freshwater microbial communities from Lake Lanier, Atlanta, Georgia, United States - LL-1503 | ecosystem: Environmental > Aquatic > Freshwater > Lake | place: USA: Georgia | collected 2015-03-15
TTCATAAAACAAAAAATTGGTTAAACAATTTCTTAGAAAAATTTAATAATGGTTTTGCCAATGTATTAAGAAAGTATAAAAAATTACTTATTCTTATTGTGAATAGAAGAGTAGTTACTATTCTAACACTAGTAGCTTTTTGTTTTGCTACTTGGGGCTTAAGTTCAAAAATTCCATCTGGGTTTATTCCTAATGAAGACCAAGGTGTATTTTATGCTATTATACTTACACCTGCAGGATCAACACTTGAGAGAACCAATGAAGTTTTAGGACAAATTCAAAAAGTAGCGAATAGCATGGAAGACATAGCATCTGTTTCTACCATTGCAGGTTATGAAATTTTAACAGAAGGTACAGAAGCTTGTTCTGGTACTTGTTTAATTAATTTAAAAAGCTGGGGCAATAGAAAACACTCTGTGGAAGAAGTGATGAAGGAATTAGAAGAAAAGACAAAGGATATTAAAGGGGCAAAAATAGAGTTATTCCCTCCGCCTGCAGTGCCTGGTTATGGAGCTGCTGGAGGATTTGAGTTACGTCTCTTAGATAAAACTGGAACTGGGGATTATAAAAAAATGGAAGAAGTGAGCCAAGCATTCACTAAGGAATTAAATAAGCGATCTGAATTGAGCTCTGTATTTACCTTTTACAATGCTAGTTTTCCTCAATACATTTTAAAAGTAGATAATGATAAGGCGCAACAAAAAGGTATTACCATTGATAATGCAATGAATAATTTATCTACTTTAATTGGAAGTAACTATGCAAGTAGTTTTATCAAATTTGATCGTCAGTATAAAGTAATGGTACAAGCCTTACCAGAATACAGGGCCTTGCCTCAGGATATTTTGAAACTATATGTAAAAAATGATCGTGGTGAAATGGTTCCTTATTCAGCCTTTATGACGGTCAATAAAGTATATGGTTTAGAAGAAATTACAAGACATAATATGTATAACTCTTCTGAGGTAAGTGGAGGAGCTGCGCCAGGTTATAGTAGTGGAGCTGCTATTGCTGCTATTACAGAAGTTGCCAAGAATAAATTACCTAGAGGTTTTGGAATTGATTGGGCAGGTATTTCTATAGATGAAGTTAGACAAGGTAATCAAGCCATTTATATATTTTTAATTTGCTTGATATTTGTATACTTATTATTGGCAGCACAATATGAAAGTTTCATCTTGCCTTTTCCTATTATTTTATCCTTACCAACAGGAATATTTGGCGCCTTTTTCTTTCTTAAGTTATTAGGCTTAGAGAATAATATTTATGCGCAAGTAGCCATGGTAATGCTTATTGGTTTATTAGGTAAAAACGCAGTATTAATTGTAGAATTTGCTGTGCAAAAACATAGAGACGGTATGACTGTATTTCAAGCAGCTATTGCAGGTGCTTCTATAAGATTAAGACCTATTTTAATGACTTCTTTTGCTTTTATTGCAGGATTAATTCCATTGGTTTTTGCAACGGGTCCGGGTTCAATAGGTAATAGAACTATTGGAGCAGCAGCAGCAGGGGGTATGTTATTTGGAACCCTATTTGGGGTATTAATTATACCGGGCCTGTACTATATTTTTGCGCGCATATCTGAAAGACATTTATTAATTGAAGACGAAGAGGAAAACCCATTAACTGAAGAAATTAATTAAGATGAAAATATTTAAAAGCCATTATAGCATTGTAATTTTATTAGTAAGCTTATTGTATATAGGTTGTAAATCTCCTATTGTAATGGAGGCAACTGATACGAGTAAACTGCCTTTAAATTATACAACTAATAAAGACAGTAGTAAAGACAGTATAAATACTGCTAATATTAATTGGAAAGAATTTTTTACAGATAAATATTTAGTAGCCCTTATTGATACCGCTGTAAAAAATAATTATGATGTACTATTGACGCTTCAAGAAATTGAAGTGGCTAGTAATAAAGTGAAACAAAAAAATGGCATGTTGTTACCCAACTTTGCACTAGGAGCTAATTTGGGTTTGAGTAAAGTTGGTCGTTATACCTCTAATGGAGCAGGAGATGCGAGTGCAGATATAACGCCTGGCCAATTGGTGCCTGAAAATTTACCCAATATTGCATTGGGTTTTGAGACTAGTTGGGAAGCCGATATTTGGGCCAAATTACGCAATGCAAAAAAAGCAAGCTTTACTAGGTATTTAGAAACTCTTGAAGGGAAAAATTTAGTGACTACTAGTTTAATTGCAGAGGTAGCAAGTTCATATTATGAGCTATTGTCACTAGATAATCAGTTAAGTATTATTGAAGAGACTATTACCATTCAAAAAAATGCATTAGAAATAGTAAAAATTCAAAAAGAAGCTGCTGTAGTTACTGAACTAGCGGTGAAGCAATTTGAAGCGCAGGTATTTAATTCGCAAGCAATGGCTTTTGGTATTCAACAAAAAATTGCAGAGACAGAGAATAAGATTAATTTCTTACTAGCTAGGTATCCACAAAAAATTGAAAGAGATAAGTTGGCTTTTACAACACTTATACCAAAATTCATGCAAGTTGGTATTCCTTCAGACTTATTAAAAAATAGACCTGATATTAAACAAGCTGAATTAGAACTGTTTGCCACCAAGTGTGATGTACAGGTGGCTAAGGCTGAATTTTATCCATCGCTAAATATTACAGGGGGCATGGGTTTTCAAGCATTTAAAACCAGTTACTTATTTACTACTCCTCAATCATTAATGTATTCACTAGCAGGTGATTTAGTCATGCCCATAATAAATAAAGCGGGTATTAAGGCTGAATTTAATAATGCCAACGCTTATCAAATTGAAGCTTTGTACAATTATCAAAAATCTATTTTAAATGGATATGTAGAAGTGAATAATGAATTATCTAATATCCAAAACCTAGATAAAGCTTACCAATTAAAAGCACAGGAAGTGGGCGCCTTAAATAGTTCGGTAGAGCTTTCTAATGAATTATTTAAGTCGGCTAGGGCTAATTATTTAGAAGTGCTAATGGCTCAAAGAGATGCTCTTTCTGCAAGGCTAGAATTAGCTGAATCCAAAAAGAATCAACTAATGGCCATTACCAATATGTATAAGGTATTAGGCGGCGGCTGGAAATAATTAAATTATACCAGACATCAACCGAGCCACAAGGCCATAAAAAAACTCCCCCGAGTACTCGGGGGAGTTTTTGTTGCTATTAACTAGCTTGCTTTGTGAACTGGCTGGGGCCTTCCTCTGTAAACCAATCTGGGCGAATCCCCCTAAGGGAATCATAATTGAGATGCTCAATCCAAAAATGAGCCACCCCAATATATTTGTTTAATTATTTCAATAATATATTAAACAAATATATTTTCTTCAAATAAATTATTACAAAATAAATTGGAGGTGAGGCAACATTTTGATAATGTTATATTATTAATTTTTTTATAATATTTTAAGATACCTTTATTTATATTTTATTTTTTAATATCCTCCCTGGTCATACAATATGGTTGAAGTTTTATTTTTAGGAAGTATATTTTGTGCATTATTGACAATTATTATTTTATTGTTTAATGATAATGTATATAAATCCTATGCAAATTATTTATTGTCGATTTATTTTATATTTTCAATTGCATGTATTGGGCTATACTTATTAGTATTTACCGGATTAATTAATAAAGTACCCTACTTATACAAAGTATCAGGCCCATTAAATTATTTGACCCCAGTTTTGTCCTACTTATATATTAGAGCTGTATTATTTAATGAGAAAAGGTATACATACAAAGACTTGCCTCATCTAATTCCTTTTTTAATTTTATTTGTTTCCTATATACCATATTATACACTACCCATTGCTGAAAAAATAATTATTGTTAAGTCAATTGTAAATGATATGAATATGGCTCATAAATATAATTTTGGATTTATACCAGAAAAATTATTTTTTATATTTATTCCAATACAAACAACATTTTATGTAATTCTACAATGGCGATTATTATTTCAATATAAAAAAAATAATAAACAAATTGAGGTGCAAAATCAACTCAATATTGTAATTAAATGGGTTAGAATATTTACTGCTTGTTCTTCACTTTTTGTTATAGGGTATTTTATTTTGATTGCACTTGCTTTAAACATTCCCAATTTTTTATATACCACAGCTGGAATGATTATTCCTGGTTTATGCTTGTCCATTAGCTTTTTTATTGTAAGTAGTTATTTATTAATTAATCCTTACGTTTTATCAGGGCTTCCATTTATTAAGTATAATGAAATTGAATCATATCTATTAGAGAATCAAATAAGTACTATCCCATTTATAGAAACAGATTATTCAAAAGAGATTAAGATGATTGACGATTATTTTATACAAAAGCAATCTTTTCTTATACAAGGTTTAAATATAAGTATGGTGGCAGTGGAATTAAACATCCCTGTTCGTGATCTATCCTATATTATAAATAATTATTATACAACAAGGTTCAATGATTTTGTTAATAAGTATAGAGTTGATTATATTTTGAAAAAGGCAGGCATGTCACATTTAGATATATACACATTGGAAGCACTTTCCAAGGAGGCGGGATTCTCCCATAAGAGCTCCTTTTATAGAGCCTTTAAGAAAATTCATAATCTTACTCCACTAGAGTATTTAAAGAATTAAATGATTTAGTTATCATTTTACTAGGTTATAACCTATTTTTTAGTCTCAATTACACTACTTGCGACTCATTTTTTCGACTACCAAGTATTTAAAGCATACTTCCTTATTATTTTCAAATGTTATTCCTGGGGGGAATATGAATTTGTGTGAATGGTTGATTTAGGTCAACCATTCATATAATGAAATTATTCATTTTTATTATTAAATATTTATATATGAGAGTAACTTCTCTTTATATCATTTTGGCATTGTCAGTATTCAGTATTTCGGAATCAAATGGCCAAAAATTAAATATAAAGGATTCGCTATCACAAAAGGAGCAAGACAGGCTGTTTTTGAACCGCCCTTTTGCGGACAGGGTTCAAAAATTTAAGAAGCGTTTTGCTGATTCTTGGAATAAGACTTTTATCAATTTTACCGATAACAATACTTATTTATTGGCAGGTATGGGGCTTTCAAGGCAGGTAATTAGTACGGGAGCCTATAGTTCTAGTTTCAATTATAATTTATCTGATATTAACTCAAATGCTTTTAAACCAGGTTATTTTGCAGGTTTTAGGGTAGATGGCAAATACAAAGAAAAACATAATTATTCATTTGGGGTGGTATTGAATAATCTGGTTACAGGTAATAATTACAAAGATTCAAAAAGCCTAGCTCCATTTATAGGAAGTTTTTCCAATTTCAAAGCAGATGATCGGTTTTTAAACTTAAGCATTGCGGCGCATTATAAAAAGTTGCTAGTTATAAGCGATACGAGTAAATATAAGTTTTATGCAGTCATAGGCCCCAGTATAGATACGAGGTTATCAGAACAGAGATTGGATAATTTAGTGAACAATAAATATTCAAGGCTTTTAGTAATAGCAGATCTAGGAATAGAGTTTGAAAATAAGAATTTCTACAGCCTGTTTATACATTACAAGTATTGTATTACTTCTTTCACGAAGACGCCAGTAAGTAGCCATATAAATAGTCTAGAAATTGGGATGATGATTAAAGCAAGTGATTTATTTTAAAGTAAAAAAATGAAAAAATATTTATTATATCTTTTAATTATTTCTGTAGTATTAATTTTTAGCGCTTGTAGTAAAAATACTACTGCTTCTGAAATTAATTTAGCGCAGCAATTTCTTTCCAATAAAACCTGGTATTTGGATTATACTCAAACCATAAAAGCTACAGGTACTAGTACCAAAACTTATTTAGGCCAATCTACTTATTTCATTAATTTCTTAAATGATTTTACCACACAGGATTCAGACGGATTGAATGGCACTTATTCTGTGGAAAAGATAAATGGCCAACTGCAAATTCATGTTCAAGCAAAAACAGGTAATGCTAATTCACTAGAATATATCTATAACATAGAAACAGTAGGAACAAGAAATTTAATATTGTATTATTCGATCAGTGATCAAACAATCAAGCAATTTTATAGCAATAATAAATAAATTACCCAAAACAATAAATGAATACAATAAATAAAATAGCATTAAAGGTAACTACCCAATTAAAGTACAATTTGGTTTTGGCGCTATTTATATTTAATTTAATCGAAAATGCTCAAGCGCAAACGGCACCTGCATTTATGATGAGTAGTATGGGGAGTATAGCAGGTAGTTCTAATACGGGGTTGGCCATACAATTTAACAGCATTACTACTTGTTTAAATATACAAAATGGAGTAGCTGTGTTAAATGGAGAGAGGGGCAATGGGCAGTTTGCTATGAATTGCGAGGTAAGCTTAAAAATAAACAGTTTAGGAGTGAAGCTATACCCTAATCCGGTAAACACTTTTGCAAAAGTAAAATTAAATAATACACCCCCCTTAACGGAAATATTTAGTTTAACAATTTGGACCGCCGAGGGGGTATTAATAACTACAATAAAAGAAATGGGGTATAATCTATTTCAAGGTATTGAAATTGATTTAAATACGATAACCGCGGGCACTTATATTTTAAAAATAGAATCAACAAATTATGTCGATGCAATCAAATTTATTAAAGCAAAATAATTTATAGTTAATGAAAATACAGTCTATAAAAACTTTATTAATTTCAATTCTTTTTTTACAATTTATATTTTTTGTAAATAAAATTAATGCACAAACCACTAGTAATGGAATTTTTTTTCAAGCAGTAGCCAGAGATGTATATAATAATCCTGCAAAGGATAGAAAGATCTATGTTCAATCAAATATTATCCAATCAACTGCAGCAGGGAAAATTATGTTAACAGAAATACATCAGACAAGCACTGATGGGATTGGTGTTTTTAGTTTGAGTGTTGGTCAAGGAACAAGGGTAGGTGGTGCGGCTACTAGTTTAAAAAACATTGATTGGTCAGTAGGCGATTATTATTTAAATTTAAAAGTGGCCATAACTCCTATTGCTCCTGCATCAGGTTGGGATTTCAATAAAGAATGGATCGACATGGGTACAACTCCTTTTGGTACTGTACCCTTTGCATTGTACTCACTAAATGCTGGTGGATTGGAGGATAAATTAAGTAAAAGTGATACAAGTAAAATGTTAGCACCCTATGCTAAAGTTGTAAATGCCTTAGTTGCATCAAATATAACATCACTAACTGCTTCGGCTATTAATGCTGCATTAAATTCAAAAGTAAATGTTATAGATAGTGGCGTTGTTTATATAACGCCATTACAATTAAAAGGAGTTAAGTTTGATACCACCAAAGTAAATGTTATAGATAGTGGCGTTGTTTATGTAACACCTTTACAATTAAAGGGAGTAAAGTTTGATACAACTAGTTTATCTAAAAGAGTAGATGCTAAATTAAATGCAACCGATACGAGTAAATACAGCAAGCAAACCTATTTAGATTCAGCATTAGTGGCGAAGCAAGTTTTAATCGATTTAAAATTAAATACATCGGATACGAGTAAGTATACAAAGCAAACCTATTTAGATTCAGCACTAGTGGCGAAGCAAGTTTTAATCGGTTTAAAATTAAATGCATCGGATACGAGTAAGTATACAAAGCAAACTTATACTGATTCTTCTTTATTGACTAAATTGAAGCTATCAGATACCACTGCTATGTTAAGTAGTCGAATCGCAAGGGACACGCTAAGCTTGTCCAATAGAATCAATTTAAAAGCAAATACAACAGACATTAGTACAAGTTTATCACTAAAGGAAAGCATTTCAAATAAATCCACAGCTATTGATTTAGGTGGAACATCGCCAAGTGATATTTTATTTCCTACACAAAAAGCAGTAAAAGATTATGTAGCAGCAAATAATGCAGGAGGAGGAGTTGCAGATGGTGGAATTACTACAATTAAACTTGCTGAAGGTGCAGTAACAGATGCGAAGATTAATACAGTGAGTGGGTCAAAAGTAATTGGGAATATATCGGGTAATGCGGCAACAGTTAGCACCAATGCAAACTTAACTGGTGTAGTTACTAGTGTTGGAAATACAACTTCTATTGGTAGCGGCACAATTACTAATAGTATGCTTGCAAACACAGCTGTTGCCAACTTATCAGGAACAAATACTGGTGATGAAACTTCATCAACAATAAAAACAAAATTAGCGATAACAACATTAAGTGGAATAAATACGGGTGATCAAACAATAACATTAACCGGAGATGTAACAGGAGCAGGTACTGGAACATTTACATCTACTTTGGCTAATAGTGGAGTAAGTGCTAGTAGTTATGGATCATCAACATCTATTCCAACATTTACTGTAGATGCCAAAGGAAGATTAACAAGTGCGAACACAGCAAGTATTGTTGCAGATGCAGGAACATTAACAGGGACTACATTAAATGCAACAGTAACTGAATCGAGTTTAACTAGTGTTGGAACAATTACAACTGGTGTATGGAGCGCAACAATAATTGATATTGCACATGGAGGGACGGGGTCCTCTACACAGAATTTTGTGGATTTATCAACCAATCAAAACATTGATGGCAATAAAATATTTACTAGCAATAATGGGTTCGTTGCTACGGGTAATTTTGGATTAGGAAATCCCACTTCGTTAGGCGCTGGTGTAAGAATGATGTGGACACCAAGAAAAGGGGCATTCAGAGTAGGTGGGATTGATGATGCACAATGGGACGATAGCACTATGATGGGAAATTTTTCAACTTCATTTGGGAAAAATAATTTAGCAATTGGAGATTATAGTTTTGCAGCAGGATTTACAGATACAGCAAGTGCTTTTGGTGCTGTATCAGTTGGCGAATCCACTAAAGCTATTGGGATTTCAAGTATAGCAGTGGGTAAAGAAACGATTGCTTCAGGCAGCCAATCTTTTTCATCTGGTTTGAATACGCTGGCAAGCGGTGTACAATCAACTTCAATGGGACAAGGTACAATTGCTAGTGGAAGTACATCAACTGCGATGGGCTTAAATACAACAGCAAGTGGGTATCAATCAACAGCTTTTGGACAAGGAACTTTAGCTAGTGGAAATACGTCTAATGCGATGGGCTTAAATACAACAGCAAGCGGCTATCAATCAACGGCTATGGGGCAAGGAACTTTAGCAAGTGGAGCTACATCAACTGCGATGGGCTTAAATACTATAGCTAGCGGCTATCAATCAACGGCTATCGGACAAGGTACAACAGCGAGTGGTAGTGCTTCTTTTGCTATGGGAATAAATTCAGTAGCAAGTTCATCTTCATCTTTAGCTATGGGTTACGGAACGACAGCAAGTGGGTATCAATCAACAGCAATGGGACAAGGAACTTTAGCAAGTGGATATACATCTATAGCTATGGGTTATGGAACGACAGCTAGTGGGGCTCAATCAACAGCGATGGGGCAAGGAACTGTAGCAAGTAGTAGCACCTCAACTGCGATGGGCTTAAATACGACAGCAAGTGGGTATCAATCAACTTCGATGGGTCAAGGTACAATTGCTAGTGGAGGCACCTCTACTGCGATGGGTTTAAATACGACAGCAAGTGGGTATCAATCAACTACGATGGGTCAAGGTACAATTGCTAGTGGAGGCACCTCTACTGCGATGGGCTTAAATACGACAGCAAGTGGGTATCAATCGACAGCAATGGGACAAGGTACAATTGCTAGTGGAAGTACATCAACTGCGATGGGCTTAAATACAACAGCAAGCGGCTATCAATCAACGGCTATCGGACAAGGTACAACAGCGAGTGGTAGTGCTTCTTTTGCTATGGGAATAAATTCAGTAGCAAGTTCATCTTCATCTTTAGCTATGGGTTATGGAACTACAGCAAGTGGGTATCAATCAACAGCAATGGGACAAGGAACTTTAGCAAGTGGCGTTCACTCTACTGCGATGGGCTACTATACCACAGCAAGTGGTTATGAATCAACAGCAATGGGGCAAGGAACTATAGCAAGTAACAGTCAATCTACTGCGATGGGCTTAAATACGACAGCAAGTGGGTATGAGTCGACAGCAATGGGGCAAGGAACTATAGCAAGTTCCAGTCACTCTACTGCGATGGGCTTAAATACGACAGCAAGCGGGGCTCAATCGACAGCAATGGGGCAAGGAACTTTAGCAAATGGTTATACATCCATAGCGATGGGCTTAAATACGACAGCAAGTGGATTTCAATCAACAGCAATGGGCTATGGAACGACAGCAAGTGGATCTCAGTCAACAGCAATGGGCTTAAATACCACAGCAAGTGGGTTTCAATCGACAGCAATGGGGCAAGGAACTTTAGCTAGTGGAAATACATCAACTGCGATGGGCTTAAATACTACGGCAAGTGCTTATCAATCAATAGCAATGGGCTATGGAACGACAGCAAGTGGAGCTCAATCAACAGCAATGGGAAATGGAACTTTAGCAAGTGGCGTTCAATCTATGGCTACTGGTTATAATAATATAGCAAGTGGAGCTCAATCATTTGCAATGGGAAATACCGATACAGCTAGTGGACCTCAATCAATTGCGATGGGATTAAATAGTTCGGCAACCTCTAATTCAACTGTTGCAATAGGTAATAATGTAAATGCAGCTTCTTATGGCGAAACTGCATTAGGTATTTTCAGTACAAGGTATACTCCTACTGCTGCAACTTCTTTTGATTCAACTGATAGATTATTTACAATTGGTAATGGATTAAACGACTTAGAAAGAAGTAATGCATTTACTATTTTAAAAAACGGGAATACTTCAATATCAGGAAAATTAAACGTTGGTACTTCATCAACTACTACTACTAATTCTTCAGCTGTATTAGAAGCGAGTTCGACCAGTCAAGGCTTTTTACCTCCTAGGATGTCTTTTTACCAAAGAACTCAGATTGCAGCACCTGTTGCAGGCTTAACTATTTGGTGCAGTAATTGCGGGGCATCAGGAGAGATGCAAGTATTTAATGGAGGCGCATGGACAAATATGAGTGGTGGAACTGCGACAGGAACAATAAGTTTATCAATAGGGGATAGTTATCAAGGCGGTAAAGTCGCTTATATTTTAGTATCTGGAGATCCTGGCTATGATGCAAATACACCCCATGGTTTAATTGCAGCAACCTCAGATCAAAGTACAGGAATTAGGTGGTCTAATGGTACTTATACCACCACAGGAGCAACAGGAACTGCAATAGGAACGGGGTTATCCAATACCAATACAATTATTGCTAGTCAAGGTGTAACAGCTACAAGTTATGCAGCAGGATTAGCGAGAGCTCATAATGGTGGAGGTTATACAGATTGGTATTTACCAAGTAAAGATGAGTTAAATAAATTATATTTAAATAAAACTGCTATTGGTGGTTTTGCGAGTAGCCATTACTATTGGAGTTCTACGGAGTACGGCAGCAGCTTCGCGTGGGTCCAGGGTTTCAGCACTAATGAACAGTGGGCCGATGACAAGAACGGCAACTGGAACTATGTTCGCGCCGTTAGGGCTTTTTAAAACTTTGATAATTTTAAATTATACTTTACTATAAACTATTTAAGTAAATAAAAATTAATGAATTCAACGGCCTACTCAAAAAGAATTGCTGAACGTTTTGAGGGTTTAAAAATATGGCGTAGGGCTCTTGCTTTACTATATCTAGTTATCTATTTAATATATTTAGGTTGGCGCATCACCATTTTTGGGAACCATTCATTTTTATTGTCTTTTTTTTATTTTTTGGCCGAGTGCTTTGGCTTTATACTTTCTTTAACTATTATTTTAAACTCTTGGAAGTATAGGCATCGTGAAGTAAAAAAATCTCCATCGGGCTTGGATGTGGATGTTTTTATTTTAACTTATCAAGAACCTATCGAAATAATAAAAAAGACAATTCAGGCTGCAAAAAATATTGATTACCCTCATCAAGTATGGGTTTTGGATGACGGCAGGAGAGATGAGGTTAAAGCAATTGCGCAAAGTATAGGCGTTAATTACAATGCAAGACCTTCTAATACAAATGCAAAAGCAGGGAATCTTAATTTTGGTTTATCTCTAAGCACCGCAGAATTTATTATGATTTTTGATGCGGATCATATTGCATTACCACATGCGTTAGATGTTACATTAGGTTTTTTTGATGATGAAAAAGTTGGAATGGTACAAACACCTCAGGACTATTACAATACAGATGCTTTTCAGTACATAAATTTTAAGAATAATAAAATATGGCATGATCAGTCATTTTTTTATAATATTTCTCAGTCTTGTCAAGACGCTTTTGATAGCAGCTCTTGTGTTGGAACTGGGGTTGTTTATAGGCGTTCTATTTTGGATGAGATTGGAGGTTTCCCTACTTTAACTGTTACCGAAGACATTCATACTTCTTTAAAAATGAATAAAGCGGGGTATAAAACTGTTTACTTGAATGAGTCTATTGCATATGGTATTGCTGCATCAGATTTAACGGAGTATTATAAAACCAGGCACAGATGGGCGCATGGTAATTTGCATGCATTGAAATATGAAAAAATACTTACTTGTAAGGGGTTGACTTGGAAGCAAAGAATAGCTTATTTAAGTTTAGGCTTAATCTATTTAGAGGGTTGGCAAAAACTTTTTCTATTTCTAATTCCAGTGATTACACTCATTTTTGGTATACCTCCATTTGAGATTTCTATTTTTAATATCTTAGTGGTATTGTTATTCCCTTTTTTTAGTTATCTAATGTTGCAAGAAATTGGCTGCGGGTTTTCTAATTTCTGGGCCAATGAATTATTTGCAATTGTTCGTTGGCCAATTCATATTGTTTCAACTGCAAGTTTGTTTGGTAAAAAAATATCTTGGGTTAGTTCTTCAAAAAAAATAAAGTCAGAAGTAAATTGGCTTTTTATGCTACCTCAAATAAGCATTTTAGTAATTAGTGTTACTTCGATAATAATTGCCATCATAAAATTAAAGAGTAATTACCAATCGGGCCCCATTATTATGTTTTTTTATAATTATTTTAAACCTTCTATACCTATTGCATCTCATGCGGTTACTTTAACAACAGGAGTGATTTCGAAAAGCCCGGCAGTATTGACTATTTACAATACGATTGATAAAGGGTATAGCATTGACCTTGTTCTAATCGCAGGCCTCTGGGTTTTGTATACAATTATTAAGATAGTATTTTTCATACTCAAAGTCCTGCATAATGTAAAGAAATCGACAAATTATTTCCAATTTAAAATCCCTTTTCAATTATTGGTAAATGGGGTTGATAATGGGAAAGTATTAAAGATTTCTGAAGATTCCATCATTTTTAATGTTGCTGCAAGTAAAATATCGAATTATAATAAACAAAGTTTAAAAAAAGTATTATTACAATTAACAAATACTGCTCTTGAGTTTTCTATTAATATTACAAATATTGCTTTAAGTAAAAAAAATGAATCTGCTTTAATTGAAGCAAAAATAGTATGGTCCTCGGAACTTGACAGAGAAGTGCTAGGCAAATGCCTGTATTCGGTCAATTGGCATAGAGCATTATTTAGTAATGAAAACAATATTTTCTTTAGAACTTTTGGGTATTTTATTTTTAATATATTAAATTTTAAGAATTCTAATAAATTAGAACATTGGAGCCCTTTTGTTTTTGCTGTAGCTAAAGAAGAGATAAAAAAAACAAAATGCGCTTTTGTTTCTAAAATAAACATTAAAGCAAGATTATCTTCAATTGCAGCTTTTGAGCAATTAGATGTAGGGGAAACAATCTTAGTTTATCGTACTTTAAGTCTTGAGAAAAATGAAAATCCATTGAAATTTACTATTCTGCAAGAGGAATTTTACAATTCTTTTGCTAGAAAAAATTTAGATAAATCTATTATGCATAGATATTTAGTGCAGCTGATATAGGTCTAACTTTTATACTACAATAGGAGTTTTTTTAGGTTAATCTATCTCCATTTGAGCGAATTCTAAGGGAATTTCCCAAGAAAAAGGGTGAGAAGCAACAGTTTGATAATATTATTTATGATACTTTTCCTTAATATTTTATGATAACTTTGGTTACCCCCATTCAGCTTTTTCTAGCTGTCTTAAATGACATTTTAATGTATAATTATGGGAAGCTATTTCCAAAAATTTCTAGGATTATTATCATTCTTAATAATTTTATCTATTACTAATATTAATGCTCAAACTCCTGTTGAATTTAAAAACTTGCCTGTATACATTAATAAGCCTCAATGGATCGATTTAGTCGATTGGACTAAACCAAATATATTTTTTATTGATTCCCTTTTTTCCAATTGGAGAGCTACTAAAATTTCTTTAAAATCTGATTCAAATTTGAATGAGGATCCATTTGAGAGTGCATTTTTTAGATGGAGAAATAGAGTTGAACCATATATAATTGAAAATGGGGATACTAGTATAAATGAGTATAATAAAATTTTAAATAGATATCAGAAAAATACAAATGGGAATAGAACAGATAATATAAAGTCTATGTCAGTTGGAAATGGAAGTTGGACTTTAGTAGGGCCTTCTAAAACATATAGTAATGGTATAAAGGTGATGAAGGCACAGGTGCAAAAAATAGATGTAAAGCCAAGAGCCTACTACCTGGCTGCAACAGGCAATGATAACAATGCAGGAACAGCAAAAAGCCCATGGAAAACAATCGGGAAAATCAACACGGTTCGGTTGAGGGCTGGTGACTCGGTTTTATTTAAAGCAGAGCAAACGTTTAAGGGCACACTAAAAGTAGATTCAATGAGTGGTGGCGTATTGGAGAGCCCCGTGGTAATTGGTTCTTTCGGAAATGGAATAGCTGAAATCAATGCCGGAAATTCGTCTGCCCTTGTAATAGAAAAAGCAGCATTTATAACGATTAAAAATTTAAAGCTAACAGGCTCCGGACGAAAGAAGGGCAACGCAGGTGACGGTATAGCGGTGTTAAATTCCAGCAATATCGTGGTGGATGAACTGGATGTAAAAGGCTTTCGCAATGCAGGCGTATCAGTATATGCTTCTTTCAATATACGTATTGTAAATGTGTACGCACATGACAACGGCTTCGCCGGTATTTCCGTGTCAGGAGAATACCAGCACAAAGAAAGTTGCAGTAATATTTACATCGGGTATTGCAAAGCCGACAACAATCCCGGAAACCCCATGATTTTAAACAATCACAGTGGCAATGGAATAATTGCAGGCGAATGCAGTAAGCTGCTGATTGAATATTGTTCTGCCACCAATAATGGATGGGACATGCCCAGGATTGGCAATGGTCCTGTTGGCATCTGGTGTTATGAGGCAGACAGTGCTATCATCCAGCATTGCCTTTCCTATCGTAACAAAACCTCCAAAGGAGGAGATGACGGCGGTGGCTTTGATCTGGATGGAGGCGTTACCAATTCCATCATTCAGTATTGTCTCTCGTACGAAAACCAGGGAAGCGGTTACGGCATCTTTCAATATGCAGGTGCCAGCAACTGGTACAACAATATTATCCGCTATAACATAAGCGAAGATGACGGTACTGTTTCTGCCGCCGGGGCTGGTATTTATATCTGGAACAGCTCTGATGATTCCCTGCAATTTTACAATTGCATCGTCCACAACAATACTATTTACAACAACAAAGGTTCGGCAATAAGTTATGCAGGCCAGAGTGCCAGGAAAGGGTTTTCGTTTTACAACAACATTTTTATTGCAACTGATAGTTTACTAAAAGGGAAAAGGGAAAGCGATATTTTTCTTGGCAATAACTGGTGGAGTTTAAAAAACAATTTTAATATCGAAGGGCTTACAGATTTAAACACTTGGTCAAAACAAAGCGGGCAGGAATTGTTGAAAGGAACAGTTGTGGGTTTAAACATAAATCCCGGATTCAACATGCAAACTCGTCCATTGGTGAGTTCCTGTGCTGATTTAAAATTACTTCAGCGGTATAAAGTAAAAGCAAATTCCCCGCTTCGAAATCAGGGCCTTGATCTGCATCGTTTGTTTGGTATTGAACCAGGCGGCATTGACTTCAATAGCCAACCAACCGAAAAAGGTATTGGAGCCTGCTTTTAAAGTTATCATCATAAACCCATCTGTATCATCATGCGATTCATTTTTGTACTGCTTCAAATGCTCTCCGTGTACAATTTAGCTGCCCAGCAACCAGGCTTTCCTGTACATACAGGTGATATACTGAATGACACGGATGGTAAACCTGTAAATGCACATGGCGCTGGCATCCTCAAATACAACGGAACTTACTACCTCTTTGGTGAAATTAAGAAAGGTACAACATGGCTTGTGCCGGGCCAGGCCTGGGAAGATTACCGGGTTCCGGCGGGTGGCGTATCCTGCTATTCATCCAAAGATTTGATCAACTGGAAAAATGAGGGTGTCGCCCTGGCTTCTTTAACAGGCGATGCGTCCAATGATCTTGATACCAGTAAAATAATTGAAAGGCCGAAGGTTGTTTACAATAAACAAACCAACAAGTTTGTAATGTGGATGCATGTGGATGCCAATGATTACAGCTACTCCCAGGCCGGTGTGGCCGTAAGCGATCAGCCTGAAGGACCATACAAATACCTTGGGAGTGTTAAACCCAACGGACAAATGGCCCGTGATATGACGGTGTATAAAGATGAAGATGATAAGGCCTACCTGGTGTATGCTTCTGAGTTTAATAAAACAATGCATGTTTGCCTTTTGTCAGATGATTATACATCACCCACGGCAACCTACAGCTGCATCACTTCTGCCATTAACAGGGAAGCACCGGCGGTGTTTAAGTTTCAAAACAAGTATTACCTGATCACATCTGATTGTACAGGCTGGTCGCCCAATCCTGCAACGTATGCAGTTGCCGACAGCCTGCTGGGTCAATGGAAGCAAATGGGTAATCCATGCAAAGGTGCAGGAGCCGAAAGTACATTTTTATCACAAAGCACATTTGTTTTACCAACAGCCAATAAGGCTGTTTTCATTTTTATGGCAGACAGGTGGAACAAAACAGATCTGCCAAATTCCAGGTATGTGTGGTTGCCGTTGGAAATGGTAAATGGCCAGCCCGAAATACGTATGCCCCAAACAAAAAAAGATCAATCCAGTAATGCCCGGCAATCAAAAATATATTTCACATCGAAAGAGAAGAACCGGGTTGCTGCTGGTTCAAATTACAGGTATCACTTTACTGCTGCTGATTCCGCTGGTAAAAATTTTTCGTATGCTGTAAAAAATTTACCATCCTGGCTTCAATACGATTCAGTAAAACATTTGCTTACGGGAAAAACTGTAAAGGCTGGTCAGTACCCCGTTCATCTTGTTGCTTTTAATGCAGGTATTTACATTGTAAAAGTGTATTCTACAGACTTTAAAATGACTTACACCTTTAAGATTGTGAAGTTGTAGCGCTACACCAACCGAGCCACAAAAAACAATACAAAAGACTACAAAAGCGTGCCACAAGGGCATAAAAAAACTCCGATTTCGTAAGATTTCGGAGTTTTT
>Ga0214919_10005675_pt1 | contig 17531 bp, 19 predicted proteins | sample LL1503_MetaG_FD_177994 | JGI IMG/M metagenome (GOLD analysis project Ga0214919, IMG submission 177994) | Freshwater microbial communities from Lake Lanier, Atlanta, Georgia, United States - LL-1503 | ecosystem: Environmental > Aquatic > Freshwater > Lake | place: USA: Georgia | collected...
ATGCTAAATCTGACCATTCAGGAGGTCATAAGTGCAACGTCGATCATTCATTATCAAGTCATTGGTTACAACTACAGCCCTGCTAATTTCAGGTTTAGTCGGAGCATCATCGTCATCTGCAGCAGGCGCAGCTGCTCTCGCTCCTTATGATGCTAAGAAAGCTGGCGGAACGCTGACGTTAGTTGCTCAAGCAGCAGCTGGATCATTGGATCCGAAAATAAATTACACTGCAGAATTTTGGCAGCTATATCAGGCTTCCTACGATGGCCTTCTCTCTTTTAGTTACGGAACTGGCGCAACAACGTTCAATGTCGTTCCAGATTTAGCAGAAGCCCTTCCAGATGTAAGTAACGGTGGAAAGACATTTACTTTCAAACTCCGTAAGGGAATTAAGTTCTCTGATGGAAAGCCAGTAACAGTTGCTGATGTGAAAGCGTCTTTTGAGCGTATTTTCAAAGTATCTTCACCAACTGCTGGTTCTTTCTACAACGGAATCGTTGGCGCTGATGTGTGTTTGAAGACCCCGGCTACATGTAAGTTAGACAAAGGCGTTGTCGTTGATGCAGCTACTAATACAGTTGTAATCAACATCATCGCTCCAGATGATGCGATTCTCTCTAAATTAGCAGTTCCTCACGCAGTTATAAATCCTGCGTCAGCTCCATCCAAGGATGCAGGAACAACAATAATCCCATCAACAGGTGCTTATATGTTCAAGTCATATGACCCAAACAAGTCTCTCGTCATGGTTCGTAACCCTTACTTCAAAGAGTGGAACCACGACTCACAACCTCAGGGTTATCCAGATCAAATTGTCTACAAGTTTGGAATCACTCCAACTGCTCAAGTAACTGCAGTTGAAAACAACCAAGCTAACTGGGCATACGATCCAATTCCTGCAGATCGCTTGAATGAAATTGGTACAAAATACGCTTCACAGGTACATATCAATCCTTTGACAGCCATGTGGTATTTGCCAATGAACGTTAACTTGGCGCCATTCGATAATGTCAAAGCCCGTCAGGCTGTGAACTATGCAATCGATCGTGCTGCAATGGTAAAGATTTTCGGTGGAACTCAATTGGCAGCGCCAGTGTGTTCATTCTTGCCACCAAACTTCCCAGGTCACGTTGATTACTGTGGTTACACAAAGGGTGCAACTCCAGCCAAGCCTGCAAAGGCTTGGGCGGGCGCGGATCTAGAACTTGCTAAGAAGCTTGTTAAAGAATCTGGTACAGCCGGTCAGGCAGTTGGAATCGTTGTATCTGATGATGATGTTAATAAGCAGATGGGTGTTTATCTCCAATCTGTTTTGAACTCTATTGGTTACAAAGCAACTGTGAAGCCAATTTCTGGAAATATTCAATTTACATATATTCAGAACTCTAAGAACAAGGTGCAGATTTCAGTAACTCAGTGGTATCAGGATTATCCTGCCGCCTCTGATTTCCTAGATGTACTACTTGGTTGCGCTTCATTTACACCAAATTCAGATTCTTCAATCAATATGGCCGGTTATTGCAACAAGAAACTTGATGCAAAGATGGCAAAGGCAAAGGCATTGGGTGCAACTGATCCAGTAGCAGCTAATAAACTTTGGGGAGAAATTGACCAAGAAGTTATGGCTGATGCACCAGTAGCTGTTGCATTCACACCAAAGCAACTCGACTTCATCTCATCTGGAACTAAGAACTATTTGTTCTCACTTCAGTACAAGATGTTCGTTTCTCAATTGATAGTCAAGTAGCGAGTAGGCATTAAGTCAGTAACCTAACTTCATGTCCGTAAAGGAAAGTAGCAAAGCGATCTTCTCCGAATCACCGGGGAAGATCGCTTTGCGTTCCTTACGCAGAGATAAGCGAACCAAGATCTCACTAGCAATACTTGGTGTAATTGTTTTCCTCTCACTCACTGCTCCGCTGTATTCACACTTCATCGCACATACTGATCCATTTGAATCCACACTTGATGCAACGATTATGGTCAATGGCGTTTCTACTCCGGTTTTAGAACCATCAACTACCGGCCTTGGACTTGGTATTACGCCAATTGGACCAACGTGGAACATAACGCAATATTTTATTGGCGCTGATAGCCAAGGTCGAGATGTCCTTGCACGACTTTTCTATGGAGGTCGAAGCACGCTTTTCATTGGGATTAGTGCAGGCCTACTATGCCTATTACTTTCCCTGTTCATCGGAATAGTTGCGGGCTATTTCAGAGGTTGGGTAGATGCAATTCTTTCTCGAATCCTAGATATTATTTGGGCATTTCCTGTTTATCTTTTAGCAATTAGTCTTTCAGTCGTACTTCTTACATCTGGTTTGTCATTTGGTTTTATACATGTAGGCCCAGGCTCCTTTGCGCTACCAATCTTCATTATTGGTATTGTGTATGTCCCATACATTGCACGCCCTATTCGCGGACAAGTCTTGGCACTTCGTGAAAGTGATTTTGTCCGCGCGGCAGTTGGTTCGGGTGCCAAGAATTCAACAATTATTTTCCGAGAAATCTTGCCAAATATAATTCCGAGCTTGATGGTCTTTGTGCCAATCATCGTTGCACTTGCAATGCTCACCGAATCTGCACTTTCATTTTTATCTATCGGGGTTCAGCCACCAGCAGCTTCATGGGGGACAATCATCAACGATGGTCTTGGACTTCTCTACACACGCCCCATGGTGGGAATTGCACCAGGAATTCTCATCGCACTTACCGCCGCCTCATTGAATCTATATGGCGATGCCGTGCGCGATGCACTCGATCCTAAATCGCGGGCGAGGGGTGACTAATGCTGGTATTTATATCTCGTCGAATTAGTGCGATGGTCTTTGTTCTATTTTCAATTTCTATATTGGTTTTTCTCATCTTCTTCGCAACTCCTGGCGTAGACCCAGCAGCTCGTATTGCGGGACGTAATGCTGATCAAGAGACTTTGGCTCAAGTTCGCCACTCTTTTGAGCTAGATAAGCCACTCCCACTTCGATATTTATCAATGATGCGCCACCTCTTTGTTTCTCAAGACTTAACCTCTTATGTGAATCGCGGCGCCAAAGTAATTCCACAATTGACTCAAGCAATTCCAGCAACTCTCTCATTAGTTATCGGTGCAGCAATTATTTGGTTAGGTCTTGGCATCTTCTTTGGAATAAAGGCGGCAAGCAGTAAGAAGAAATGGATTGATCCAACCATTGGCTTCATTGGGATAATCGGAATATCCTTACCGGTCTATTGGCTAGGTGAAGTAGTCAATCTCATTACGCAATCAAAGTTGCATAATTCAGTATTCAAATGGGTACCTCAATTGGGATATGTTGGCATCACGGATAATCCTTTTCAATGGTTTCTACACCTTTTATTTCCATGGCTCACTTTGGCTGTCTTATACGCCGGTATCTATGTGCGAGTTTTGCGCAATGAAATTCGCATGGTTATGAGTGAGGATTACATAAAGACAGAGCGTGCAAAAGGTGCAAGTGAGACAAGAATTTTGTACAAGCACGCAACGCGCATGAGCTTGATTACCCTCGTCTCACTTTTCGGTTTGGATTTTGGTGCACTCGTTGGTGGTTATGCACTTTTGACTGAAGTTGTATTTGGTATCCAAGGAGTAGGCCGATTGACATATCAATCACTTCAAAACTTTGACCTACCAGTCATTATGGCCACTGTCATGTATGCCTCATTTTTTGTCGTATTTATGAATGCTTTAGTCGATGTCCTCTACGCCGTTCTAGATCCACGGGTGCGGCGTGTCTGAAAACTTACTCGAAGTCAAAAATCTCAATGTGAGTTTTCAAACAAGACGTGGGATTGTCCGTGCTGTAAATAACCTCTCCCTCAGTGTAAAAAAGGGAGAAACTTTAGGGATTGTTGGTGAGTCGGGATCTGGAAAATCAGTATCTATGAATGCAGTTATGGGTCTATTGCGTGATTCTAATGCAACGATTTCCGGTGAGGTTTTCTTCAATGGAGAAGACTTACTGAAAAAAGATGACAATGCCATGCGTTCAATTCGTGGCAGAGAAATTGCAATGGTATTTCAAGATCCAATGACGGCACTAACCCCGGTATATACAGTTGGATGGCACATTATTGAGCAGATTCAACTCCATACTGATTTAGATAAGAGCGCAGCTAGAAAACTGGCCATTGAAATTTTGGACGATGTTGGAATTCCAGATCCTAATCGTCGCATTGATCAGTATCCTCATGAATTTTCTGGTGGAATGCGCCAGCGCGCAATTATTGCTATGGCACTTGCACTCAATCCTGCGCTATTGATTGCCGATGAACCTACAACTGCGCTAGATGTGACCATTCAAGCTCAAATTCTTGACCTTCTCATGCGCCTGCAAAAACAACATAACTCATCAATCATCATTATTACTCACGACATGGGAGTTGTCTCAGAGATTGCTGATGAAGTAATGGTTATGTATGCAGGTCGCCCAGTAGAGCGGGCAACTAAAGATTCTCTCTTCGCTAATCCTCAACATCCGTACACACAAGGTCTGATGAATTCTGTTCCGCGCCTTAGCCATTCGGTTTCAAACCGTTTGATTGCAATCCCAGGACAACCCGCATCCTTACTACACCTTCCACAAGGGTGCGTTTTCTCAGACCGTTGTTCAAAAGTCTTTGATGCATGTGCCCAAGAACCAGTTTTTACAATTGATGCAACAGGTCATGGCGCTGCATGTCATTTAGTAGGTGTGAAACAGTGAGCACAAACAAAACGATTCTTTCAGTGCGTGGCTTGACTAAGAATTATGAGTTGGGTTCGGCTTTTTCAAAAGGTAAAGATGTCGTGCATGCAGTGGAAAGTATCAATATTGATGTTATTGAGGGAGAGACACTTGGCATCGTAGGGGAGTCGGGGTGCGGTAAATCAACGTTAGGTCGCATGATCGTCCGACTTGAAAAGCCTACAGCAGGTGAAATTCTATTTGAAGGCGAAAATCTCTCACAACAAAAGGGGAGAAAGCTTCGCCAATTACGCAAGCGCTTCCAAATGATTTTTCAGGACCCATATGCTTCTTTGAATCCTCGGCGCCAAATTGGAAGAATTGTGGAAGAACCACTTCGAATTCATGGCGTAGGAAAAGAAGAACGCCAAAAAATTGCCCGTGATCTTTTATCCCGCGTTGGATTAGATCAAGATGCATATGAAAAATATCCACACGAATTCTCTGGAGGTCAGCGTCAACGCGTTGTTATTGCTCGCGCGCTAGCCCTTCAGCCACGCTTAATTGTTGCCGATGAACCCGTATCGGCACTCGATGTTTCAATTCAAGCGCAGGTATTGAATTTATTCAAAGATCTACAAGCTGAATTCAAATTAACATACATCTTTATTGCCCATGATTTAGGTGTAGTTCGTTATGTTTCAGACCGCATCGCGGTGATGTATTTAGGCAAAATAGTTGAACTAGCGCCAGCTGAAGAGTTGTATACAAAGCCATCACACCCATATACGAAGGCTTTGTTATCGGCTAACCCACGTATGGGAAATGAAGACAAAAGAGAGCGGATTATTCTCAAAGGAGATATTCCAAACCCAATCAATGTGCCAGATGGTTGTGCTTTCAATCCTCGGTGCCCAAAAGTTCAAGATATTTGCAGAACTAAGAGTCCAGAATTAATACAGCTGGGTAATCGCCAAGTTTCATGTCATTTTCCAGAAAACTAACTCACAAAACTAAAGGAGCATACAATGGCAATCCCAACTGTGAAGATAAGCAAAGATCAGCATGTCTGGGCATATGAAGCTGAAATGAAACCAGTTGTCACCGTGGACTCTGGCACTGTCATCGAGATTGAAACGTGGGATTGTTTTACAGGCCAGGTTCAATCTGAAAACGATACTATTGCAAATTTAGATATCCATCGTGTTAATTCTGCAACTGGTCCGATTGCGGTGCGCGGGGCTGAACCAGGAGATTCACTGTCAGTAAAGTTGATTGATATTCGCCCAGAGGAACAAGGGGCTGCAATGTGTATCCCAGAATGGGGACAGTTAATACATAAAGTTCAATCACCAGTGACACGTATTTTCAAAGTCAAAGACGGAATTGTTCATATGAATGAAAATGTTTCGTGGCCACAACGCCCAATGTTTGGTGTAATCGGCGTTGCACCGGCAAGTGGTTCCATTCCAACTTTTGAAGCTAATCGCCATGGTGGGAATTTAGATAATAATATGAATGGAATTGGGGCAACTGTGCACCTTCCTGTATTTCAACCAGGTGGCCAGTTAGCAATCGGTGATATGCATGCATCGATGGGTGATGGAGAAATTTCTGGTACCGGTGTTGAAATCGGCGGAAGCGCAATCATTCAAGTAGATCTGATTAAAGGTAAATCAGGTGGATGGCCAATCACTGAAACCGCTGACTCCTGGATTACTCATGGCACTAGTACAGATAACCTCGATGACGCACTTCGTTATGCGTGTGAAGAAGCGGCCAAACTTTTAGTTGATGAGTGGGGCTTTACAATTGAAGATGCATTCATCTTTTTATCAGTTGCTGGCGATTTAGGCATTGCTCAGTACTGCCATCCATCTCCAGGCAGTGTCATTGCCAAGATGCGCGTTCCAAAGACAAAGGCAACGCCTCGCCCATTTAGGAACTGATCAGCCCTTATTTCTTGAGTATGGCTCCACGATAATCAAGAATAAAACTCCTGCCGTGTGGGTGCGTGGCGGCTTTCAACTGGCGCGACCCATCTTTAGAATTTAGCCTTACCCGAAGGCTCACGCGGGGTCTTATTTTCTACATGAATGGATTGACTCAATGAACGAATTAGCTCTCTTAAAGTTATGGAATCAGAAGCGCACACAAATCATTGAGGCTCAAGTTGCTCCAGCACTTGTCCTAATCGCAGTAATGGTTCTCTCTGCATTGGGCCTATTTGAGAAGGCCAGCGATGGCGCTAAGTACCTCGCCCTCGGAGTTGCAGCAGCAACTGGAATTCTTTCAATGATCACTCAATATGCAACTATTCGCGAAGCAGAAGCCCTCATCGTCGATCTCAAGAGAACCAAAGATTTATCACAACTTTCTAAAAAGATTGCTGATTCACGAGGACTTGTCTCCATGACCGCAATTGCAATTGTTGGAATGGGTATTGGAATCTTCTCTCTCGTTACCTGGGCGGTATTGGGAAACTAATGAAGATAGCTTTAATAATTGCCGTTTACATCATCGCAACCCTTTCTCTTATATTTGTATTTGAGAAGCCAAGGCGAAATCGCAAAAAAATTACTGGACGTGGTGGAGATTTCGAGAGTTAATCTCCATTACGTGGCATTTCAGATTCATAGTCCTACCGTCATATAGAATTACCAAAACACTGATTGAGGAGAAAATTATGGGCGCTTGTACTTGTACTTACACAAGAGATGAAGAGAAGAATTGCGATGGAACACATAAGGTTGTAAAGGCAGTCAAGGCCGAATTAGCTGAAAAGCTCGAAGCTAATGGTTTCCCTCACGCATCTGAGTTTGTAAAGAACAACTAAGTTCTAAATAGTTCCTTGCTCTAAACCCTTCAATACCTCTTGCGCACGCACTTTTAGCTGCGGTAAGTCGCTGAGGCGATTGAGGCCAAATACTTGTTGGCTCATTCGGTGGTTCTTAGCAAAAGTTTCTCTATGACGATCTAGAAAATCCCAATACAGAGTCGTAAATGGGCACGCGTTCTCACCAACTCGTAGCTTTGGATCATAAACACAACCCTTACAGTAATTACTCATTCGCGAGATGTAAGCGCCACCTGCTGCATATGGCTTTGTCATCATTCGTCCGCCGTCGGCATGGACACCCATACCAATTACGTTGGGAACCATGACCCACTCACTTGCATCGATAAATACCTCGCGCATCCATTCAAGAAATTCTTGTGGATTAGTTCCCGTAACTAGTGCAAGATTTGAGAGCAACATCAGACGTGGGATGTGATGCACCCAAGCCCGCTCATTGATATCACTCACAGTTTGCTTCATGCAGTTCATTGAAGTTTTGTTAGGGTCACTAAATAAAGGTAATAATTGGCGGTTTGCACCGAGTTCATTATTGTCGCGATAGTCAGGCCCCAAAAACCAATACATTCCGTTGACGTATTCGCGCCAACCGATGATTTGGCGTACAAAACCTTCAGCAGATTCAATAGGAATTGAACCAGAATTGAATGCCTTCATTGCAGCACTAATCACTTCACTTGCATGAAGTAATCCATTATTCAAATATGGCGAAAGTAGAGAGTGATGTAGTGCCCAGTTCTGCGTTGTCATCGCATCTTCTAGTGGCCCAAATTCGCCAAAGTGATTATCAAAAAAGTTCTTCATCTGCGCCAGTGCACCTTTGCGCGTAGTGGCCCAGGTAGTCGCTGGCGTGTGCCCTAACTCTGCGGCGACCGCCTTATCGATCTCATCGCGATTGTGTTCTAAATAAGCGGGACCCTCATATTGCTTTGGTGGTGGCAAGCGATTCTCTTTATCGAAATTCCACGCACCACCGGTGGGTTCTTTACCATCCATCAAAATACCGAGGCGAACTCTTTGTTTGCGATAAAAACTCTCCATAACAAAACTCTTTTGCTCATTAGCCCACGACAAAAATAGGGAACGAGGAGTTAGGAAGAAATCGTTATCGACAAAGCTCACACCGTAATTCTTGAGCGTTTCATATTGCCTAAAAGAAGAAGGCTCGGCGCAGATTATGGGAAGTTTCGGATATTTCTTTTCAATAATCTTTAGACCATCAATCGTTGTCGCTGCTTTTACATATTCAACGCTAAAACCTTCTTCTTCGAGTGATTGCGCAAAGTGGCGCGCACTAGAGATAAGGAAGAAGAGTCGTTCCTTGTGCCAATTGCGCCCAGTAGTCATACGGGCACTTTCAACAAGTGCGATTACATCCTCTTGCGGATTAGTGCCTTTGAGTGCACCAAATTTTCGGTGCAAGTGATCAAAGGGGATATAGATAATGCGTTTCATTTGTTTTCTCTGCAACGCTCGCTGCAATATTTCACGTCGTTCCAGTTTTTAGCCCACTTCTTGCGCCATTCAAATTCAAGGCCACAGCGCGCGCAGATCTTGGGCACAAATCCATTCTTCTCTTTAGCTATGCGTGGCATTGCCCAAGTTTAGGAGTACTAGAGCCTGGAAGACTCTATATAGTTACTTCTTCTTATAACCAGTTGGGCACTTAGGGTTTAGACCAGTTACTTTTTTACTCGCCTTACCCTTCACGCATGTAATGGAGATCGATTTCTTAGCAACTGCCTTTGCAGGAGCAGAAACTTCAGGCGCTGGCACTGGTTTTTCAACTACAACGACATCTTGCGAGAGCTTCACGTTGATAAGAGGAGTAGAGAAAGTAAATCCCTTAGCTGAAAGATAGAGCCAACCGTTTTTCTCATTGACAGTAGTTGTCGCAACTTTCTTCTCTCCATCAGATGAAGTTATTGAAATCTCGGCCTTGATTGGCGCTTTGCTAAATCCGTAAATACAACGCGCGACATCGCTGCGCAAACTCAGATCATAAGAACCCGAGGCCTCAATTCCACTAGCCTCAAAGTGTGGGGATGAAACCTTGTATGAGAGTGAACTAGTTTCCTTATCAAATACTGGGGGACCAGCTGCATAAGCTAAAGCATTTGTAGTTACTAATCCCGCCAAGTTTCCAGAATCATCAGAGCACTTACGTGTTGATTCATCTTTGCCGTAATTGAGCGTCTTGAAAGACCAATAAGAAGCGGTAGTTGTTGCCTTATCTTTATAAGAAGGTGCGAAGCCTGCGACAAGATCTAAAGACTTTGGCCCTGATACATTTTCGGAAATTTTTGTTGCGTTTATCCCATCGCCAGTTGTGCCAAAGTATTCATCAACAAATACCAAGTCACGAATCTTTTGAGGAATCTCTGCATTAGGAACGGTGAAATCAAGTGATGCAACTTTCACCGGTTCTGCCTCAATAGATATCTCTTGACCAGTTTTCCAATCCTTTGTCGAAATTGTTGGAAGGTAGAGACGTCCGTGATACCAACCCTCAGGCTTTTTTCCCATTCGAAGTGTCATTCCAAATCGGTATTCGGCTGGAAATTGTCTAATTGCTTGGCAAGAAGTTAGTTCAGTTCCTGCACATGCCGCACCATCGGGAGCGTATTGAGTTCCATTACTACCCCAAGCACGCCCACCATTTTTAGCATCGGTTGCTGTTGCTAATTGAAAAGTTCCTGGAATTTCTTCAACAGGTAAAATTCCTGCAATCATTTCACCCAAATTCAATTGCATATCTGCAACAGGTGTGCCCGGTGTCTTATTTCGACCGACAACTGATTGCACTGCAACGAAATAAGTATCTTTGCCAGCGCCATTGAGTACACCCGGCAATCTCCACACGGCGCCTACGCCATTACTATGTGGCAAGTTGATAGATGGATTCTCTTTGACGGCATAACGCCCATCACTTGGAACCTTCTTTACAAGTTCACCAGCTATTTTCTTTCCGCTGGGATCAACTGCCCACACATCAGCAATACATGCAAGAGTTGATGCATCTGTACAGATATCCCAATTGCTATATCCAAAAATTCCGGCGGCATCTGTGCAAATTTTGTCAGCTAGATTTTGGCACATCAGCCAAGTCTCTTGAACTTTGACATCACCTTGAGCAAAGAGGATCGATGGCATTCGCCCAAGTTCGCTATTTTCTTTGAAGGATAATCCAAGGCTGACGACGTTAGGTGAAATCTTTGTGCCTGCCTGTGCGACATCGGCCTGCATCGTTGATGCCAAGAGAAGGGCTGCAAGCATCGCTGCCCCGAATTTACGGACTGACTTCATCTGCCCCACCTTTGCCATCTGTAAGCCGAGAAGCCTAATAAGACTTTCATCTACTCCGTCAAGTGAGTCGGCTATTTATGCAGGCAATGTGGAGTTCCCTCATAGCTTGAGCCTTCACGGCTACCCTAGGTAGAAGTTCTAGGGCAATCCCATTGACAGCCAATCTACATGAGAGTTTATTATTCGTGACTGGAAAGGTTTCCAATAGACCTTTCTTGAAAGGGGAGCCCCTATGTCTCAGCGTGCATCTACCAAGTCACGTCGGTTTAGATTCCCTGAAGAGACCAGTGTGATTTTCGCACTGCTCCTCCTCGTAGCCATTGTCGGGTTCTTGCGACCAACATTCCTCAAACCAGAAAATCTTCTCAATTTGGCCGCGAGCTACTCAATATCTGCGTTACTTGCAGGTTGCATTGTTTATTTACTTTCAATGGGAGAAATTGATCTTTCCTTTGGATGGATTCTCAATCTCTCAGCAGTAATTGCTGGAATTTCAATGATTGCAGGAGTGCCAATATGGATTGCAATTATTCTAGGAATTCTTGCGGGTACAGCGATGGGAGCAATCAACGGTTTTCTAACAGTTGTTATGCGCCTGCCGCTCATCATTGTCACTTTAGGTACGGCATCGGTATATCAAGGGATTTCCCTTATCTCTAATAAGTCTGGCTCTGTTGTTCCAACTGATAAGAAAATAACTTCTAATGTTTTCTTTAGATCACTCGGTGGAGATATAGATACACCAATTCCATTCATTCTTATTTTTGTTGTACTTGCATTTGTAGTTCTTCACCTAACACTTCATAAGACTCGCTTTGGATATCGAATTCTTGCAATAGGAAGTAATCCAGAAGCTGCACGTTTAGCTGGTATTCCGACAAAGCAAACGAAGATTCTTGTATGCGGTTTAATGGGATTTGTCTCAGGAATTGGCGGAGTTCTCTTTTTAGGCTTCCGAGGCGCAGTCGATCCAACTACTGGAGCAAACTTATTGCTACCAGTTGTTGCAGCGGCAATCATCGGTGGAACACCACTATCAGGGGGAGCCGGAACAGTCTGGGGCTCACTATATGGCGCACTTATCGTTGGAGTAATTGGCGTGGGGGTTGTATTTCTAGGTATTAATGCAGTGTGGAGCACTCTTGTCACCGGACTTGTTATTTTATTTGCAATTGGTGTTGATCAAATCGTACGCGTTCGAAAAAATCGAGCAGGATAGAAAAATAGGATTCAACTTTGTTCATTAGGGACATTGCTTGAATAAAAAAGGAGAGAAAGATGGAAATAAAGAGCCGCAAGGCACGTTGGAGTGCAATAGCACTGTCAACGGGGTTGGTGCTAACAGCCACTGGAGTTGCTACTCCTGCGCAAGCAGCAGAGAAGAAACTCACCATTGGTTTCGTCGTACACGTAATTGGTAATCCATTTATCAATCAAATTATCGATGGCGCCAAAGCGGCTGCCAAAGATCTCAAAATAACACTCAAAGTAACTGGCCCAGCAGGTGCTGAAGGCGATGCACAACTCACCGCTGTTCAGAATTTGGCAGCAGCTGGTGTTGATGGAATTGCAACTTCTGTTCCTTCAGCATCCATGATGAAAGGCCTTAATGCAGTTATCAAGGCTGGAACACCAATCGTTCAATTCAACGGGTTCGTTGATGGCGTCAATGCGCCATACGTTGGCGAGAAGTCAGTTGAGTCAGGTCGTCTTCTAGGAAAGATGGTTTTGGACAAGATTGGCGGAGCCAGTGCTAAGGGCGATGTCATTATCGGAAACTGTTTCCCAGGATTCCCAGTACTTGAAAACCGTTCAAAGGGTGTTCAAGAAAGCCTCGCTAAGGCACCTGGTATCAAGATCATTGGACCATCAGATGTAAAGGTTGATGCTGCAGCAAACTTCGCTGCGTGGCAGGGACTTCTTGCAGCAAATCCAAAGGCACTTGCAATGGTTGGCCTCTGTGCACCAGATGTTGAGAGCATTGGAAAAGTAAATGCTGCAGTCGCTGGTTCAAAGACAATCGGTGCAGGTTATGACCTCACAACAGGAAACCTCGCAGCTCTACAAAATGGAACTGCTCACATCAGCCTAGGCCAGACACCATTTATCCAGGGTTATCTTCCTGTTTATATGTTGGTTGACAGCATCCGCAACAAGATCAAGATTAACAAAGCAGGCTTTATCAATGCCGGAACTGAAATTGTTACCGCAACTTCAGTTATCGAACCATTTGGTTCAGCACCGCTTACATTTGCAAAATTGCAGAAGATGTCAGCATCACCTTCAGCAACTCGCCTCTACTACGACAAAATCGTTAAGGGCTATATCAAGGATTGGCAGAAGAATTTAAAGCCAATCGCAGATGAATCTGCTTAATACAGATAGATAACTAAGTCATAACTACGAACGGAGGTCACGCAATGAATTCACATTCAATTGATAACGTGATCTCCGTCCGTGGCTTAGCAAAGCGCTATGGCGGAGTCAAAGCCTTGAATGGCTTAGATTTAGATTTAGAAGCAAATAAGGTTCATGCCATAGTTGGTGAAAATGGTGCGGGTAAATCGACGTTTATGAAAATACTTTCGGGTGGAGTTATCCCCGATGAGGGCAGCATTGAAGTCATGGGGCAGAAGTTCTCATCCTTTAGCGTACAGTCGGCAGCAAAATTGGGAATCGGAATCATGTATCAAGAATTGCGGCTGTTTCAACACCGCGATGTACTAACAAATCTATTTCCAAATCGCGAGATGCGAGTTGGACCATTTATTGCCAAAAAGAAGATGGCAGAAATCGCAACACCTGTCTTGAAGTCCATTGGACTTGAGGTCGATTTATATCAAAAGGTTGGCGAACTCGCCCTCTCTGATCAGCAACTCATTGAACTTGCCCGAGTTCTTATTGAAAAACCAAAACTTCTTATTTTAGATGAGCCAACATCAGCGCTCAATGCGCGCGAAAGTAAGCGCCTACTTGATTTGGTGAAGTTATTACCAGCCCAGGGCACAACCGTTCTCTACGTTTCCCACCGATTAGATGAGGTCTTTGCTGTTGCCCAACAGATAACTATTTTGCGTAATGGCTCATTAGTTCTCTCTAAACCAGCAAAAGATCTAGATATTCCAACTGTTATCGCAGGAATCGTCGGCGAAAAATCTGCAGTATCAATCGGAAAGAAGGCAGGCAGTACCGACCTTTATGCAAAGAAGGAAAAAGTCTTAGAAGTACATAACCTAAGTAATGGGCGCCAAATTCTTGACATATCCCTCAATGTTTCTGCAGGTGAAATTGTTGGAGTTGCAGGACTCATTGGCTCCGGAGCCGATGAACTTCTAGAGACTCTCTTTGGCGCGCGCCCTAAAGTTTCAGGAACGGTGAAGGTACAAGGCATTGAAAAAGATAATTTGAGTCCACAAAATTCAGTACGAGATGGTGTTGCACTCATTCCAGCAGATCGCAAACGCGTTGGCCTGATGATGGAGCGAAGCGTTTCAGATAACTTATCTCACGTATCAGTCGGTGGATATAAACAGGGAACAGCGCTTTTATACAAAGCTGCTTTCGTAGCAACTGCGACAAAGTTAGTTGAAAAATTCACCATCAAGACCGAGAATATCGATGTTCGAGTAGGCAATCTCTCTGGTGGTAACCAACAAAAAGTTGTCATTGGTAAATGGCTAGAAATTAGCCCAGGCCTTGTCTTGCTCGATGACCCAACGCGAGGTGTTGATATTGGCGCCAAGGTCGAACTCTTCCGTCTCGTTCGCGAAATTGCGGCGGAGGGAAAAGGTATCTTGTTCAGATCCACAGAAATATCTGAACTCACAGCCTTGTGCGATCGCATTGTCATAATCAAAGATGGCGTTAGCACGGGAGATGTCAGCGATGTCGACGACGCCGAACTCATAAGATTGATAAATGAATAGTTTTACCTTCACAATCCAAACCAAGTGCAATAGAAAGAGGAGACAATGATCAGAAGAGCCTTTATTATGAAACTGAAGCCAGGGAGTTTGGCAACATATAAGAAGCACCATGATGAAATTTGGGGAGAGTTAGTCGCTGAGATCGAAAAGTCAGGTATCGCTGAAATTACTATCTTCGAAAACGATCCAGTGCTCGTTCTTTATTCAGTTATTTCAAATGTTGAAGCCTGGGACCGTTTGTGGCACTCAGAAGTCCACGATCGCTGGGGAGTTTTGATGAACCCATTGATGGAATTCAATTCAGATGGCATCGTAAATTCAACTGAACTTCGCGAAGTTTTCCATCTTGAAACAAAAGCAGGTAATTAGAAATAATGTCTGACAAGAAACTTGCTCTAGTAACCGGTGCGAGCCGCGGTATTGGACGACAGATTGCATTAGGGCTAGCCGATGATGGCCATAAAGTTATTGCAGTCTCTCGCTCTGCCATGGAAACAAGTGATCTCTCTGCTTCTCAAAAATCACTAATTATTAGCATCAGAGGTGATGTGAGTGATTCTTCTTTTATTGAAAGATTAGAGAAGCAAGTATCAAAAGAACATGGCGTTGTTCAAATTCTTGTCAATGCTGCAGGAGTCTTCGGTCCCATTGATTTAGTTCACAAGAGCGATCCTGCCCAGTGGACTCAAACAATAGTTATCGATGCAATCGCCCCCTATTACACAGCCCATTATTTCTTGCCCGCAATGCTCAAAAGTAAATGGGGCCGAATCATTAATCTCAGCTCTGCAGCAGCGCTACATCCACCAGGACCACTCAATAGTGCCTATGGCACCTCAAAGGTTGCACTCAACCAACTAACTCGCCATATTGCTGCCGAAATTGCAGGTTCTGGCGTGACTGCAAATGTTATTCATCCAGGCGATGTTCAAAGTGATATGTGGGCCGATATCAAAATCAAAGCAGAAGCACTGGGTGAAGTCGGCAAAGATTACAAAGCGTGGGTGGATTGGGTAGAAAAAACTGGTGGAGATGATCCAAAGAAAGCAATGGATCTTGTTCTCAAACTAGTTAGCACCGAAAGTGATTCGGTCAATGGAAGATTCTGTTGGATTGATCAGCCACTTCAAGCACCGATTCCAAGTTGGGAAGATCCGATAGATGTCAGACCTTGGGGTTAGCAGCATTTGACTAGCTAAAGAACGGAGATTGATCTCCAAACCCTTCACCGCTCTATGCACACCTCGTACAAGATGTCGTACAAGGTGCTAGTCTTGCCAAAGACTAAAGGAGTCCACATGATCATCTCTGCATCCAAGGCACGCGAGAAGTTATTCCCACTCATCGAGCAGGTCAACGCCGATCAAGCGAGCATCACCATCACTTCCAATAACGGAAATGCTGTATTGGTTTCTGAGAGCGAATGGGAATCGATGATTGAGACTGCCTTCCTGTTGCGTACCGCATCGAATCGAAAGTATCTCGATAAAGCCCTAGCCGAGATTGAATCCGGCAAAGGTGTGAAAGTCACATATAAGAAAGGTCAAACTCTTGACCAAATCTTGAAGTTAGCAAATATCAAAAAGGCACCGGAGAAGAAATCCCCAAAGAAGAGCGCTGCTTCTAAAGCTTCACGTAAATAAGTACAGGCTCTATCCATGCCTGCAGCCCCTGCACTAACGACTATATTTTTCACGAATCAAGCAATTGCCGATCTCGAGTATTGGGCCAAGCACAATCCCGACAGGTTAGTAAAAATTGGGCAACTCATTGATGATGTCATGAAGAATCCCCGAAAAGGTATCGGATTACCCAAGCCCTTGAAATATAGTCTTGAAGGTTTATGGTCTCGAAGAATTACCTTGGAACACCGACTCGTTTACTCCTTCGATAAAACCACTCTCAACATAATTCAAGCACGCCATCACTACGAAGATTGAACACTTCTAGTACCCTCAAATCATGACTCAGAGACAAGAATTTCGCGTTCTGGAAATACACAAGGATTTTGAAGTTCGCGAATATCTACCCTGCGTTATTGCAGAAGTAAAAGTCTCGGCCAAATATTCCACCGCATCGAGTGCGGCATTTGGTTCCCTCTTTCGATACATTTCAAAAGGCAATGCAAAAGAGCAAAAAATCGCAATGACCGCACCCGTTATCGCCACACAACGAGAGACAAAGACCAATTCCGATGATTGGTATGTCTCCTTTGTAATGCCATCGGGGAGCACATTTGGCCACTTGCCACATCCCAATGATCCTCAAGTTATTTTGCGAGAGCTGGGCACCGAAACCTGCATCGCCACTTCATTTCGCGGTACTGCCACCGCCGAGTTATCTGCGAAAAAAGTAAGCGAACTTCGCGCCGCCGCCGCAAAATCTAATTTCGCACTCTCCGATGAAACAAGAATCTGTCGCTTTGATCCGCCATTCAAACCCGGCTTTTTGCAATACAACGAAATAGTTATTCCAGTTCCACTTGGAGAAAAGTAACTCCTGCTTCAAGATATCCACAGTAAAAGCAAAAAACCTAAATCGGTTATATCAACTGATTTAGGTTCTGCCTTGCTTACCGCTGTAGCTCAATGTATAGAGCGACTCCATAACTAAGAGAATGGTAGCGGGTTCGATTCCCACCAGCGGTATGCACTGCAAGTGGCCTCACGCTAGTTACGTGGGGCCACTTTGCTTTAACTACTCTGCGAACTGTTTTATACAGGCAACTGACTTTAATTCGCTAGAACGCTCTAA
>Ga0214919_10005676_pt1 | contig 17531 bp, 15 predicted proteins | sample LL1503_MetaG_FD_177994 | JGI IMG/M metagenome (GOLD analysis project Ga0214919, IMG submission 177994) | Freshwater microbial communities from Lake Lanier, Atlanta, Georgia, United States - LL-1503 | ecosystem: Environmental > Aquatic > Freshwater > Lake | place: USA: Georgia | collected...
AGAAGGAGCTGAAGCAGTTGCTGCAGGTGCTACATGTGTAGGAGCTGCTGGCTTTGCTAGTGATTCAACATCTTCACGGCGAATACGTCCACCAATTCCACTTCCCTTAACAAGTGCAAGATTGACTCCTAGTTCATTAGCAAGTTTTCGAACTAGGGGAGTCACATAGGCATCAGCTGGTTGTGCCATAGGTGCGGCAGGTGCAACTGGCGCAGGTGCTGCAACAACAGCGGCAACAGGGGCAACAGGGGCAGCAACAACTGGTGCTGGTGTTGTAACCACTGGTGCAGCTGCGCTAGTGCCTATTAATCCAAGACGTGCCCCAACTGGGACAGTTGAATCAACGGCAACATCGATTGCCAATAAAGTTCCTGCAACTGGCGATGGAATCTCTGTATCGACTTTGTCAGTAGAAACTTCTAGTAATGCTTCATCAACGGCTACTAAGTCACCAATATTTTTGAGCCAACGGGTAACAGTTCCTTCACTCACGCTTTCACCTAATGCAGGCATGGTGATTACTGTTCCGGCACCGGTAGCTACTGGCGCAGGTGCCGCTGCAACTGGTGTTGCAGGAGGTGGAGTTACAGGTGCTGCAGGAGGTGGAGTTACAGGTGCTCCTGGAGCTGAAACTACTGGTGCAGATGGAGCAGGGGCAGCCGCACCGTCAGCGATGATTGCTAACTCAGCACCGACTGGAACAGTTTGATCAATGTGGACAACAATTTTTGTAAGAGTTCCAGCAACAGGGGATGGAATCTCGGTATCTACTTTGTCGGTTGATACTTCAAGAAGTGGTTCATCAACATTGACATGGTCGCCTTCAGACTTTAACCATCGTGTAACAGTTCCTTCGCTCACACTTTCACCCAGTGCTGGCATCGTTACGGAAAATGTCATTATTTTCTCTCCTTGCTTATCCGTGTGCGTGAAGCGGTTTACCTGCAAGAGCCATATGAGCTTCGCCCATTGCCTCAGACAGTGTTGGGTGTGCATGGATCAGGGATGCAACATCGGTTGCACGAGCTTGCCAGTTAAAGATTAACTCCGCTTCAGCGAGAAGTTCACCAACTCGTGCGCCAACCATATGAACTCCAAGGATTGGACCATTCTTTTCACCCACAAGTTTGATAGAACCGGCAGTTCCCAGAATCTGTGCCTTGCCATTTCCAGCTAAGTCATAGCTGAGTTCAACCACATCATGACCGCGTTTCTTAGCTTCGGCAGTTGTTAAACCGACAGAGGCAACTTCAGGATCAGAATATGTAACACGTGGAATTCCATCATAGTTAATGGGAGGAGGATTTAATCCAGCAATTTCCTCAGCAACTAACATGCCTTCGGCAAATCCAACGTGGGCTAATTGCAACGTTGGAATCAAATCTCCAACAGCCCAAATGCCCGGCACATTGGTGCGGCATTTTTCATCAACTAGAACATACCCGCGATCCATTGCGATAGCCTGCTCTTCATAGCCAAGGTTTGCAGAAACTGGGCCACGACCGACTGAAACCATCAAAAGTTCTGCCGTGAACTCTTTGCCATCTTCTAAAGTAATTGTTACGCCCTTTTTGCTCTTGGTAGCAGATTTAAACTTCACGCCAAGCTCAAAGTTGATGCCACGTTTGCGGAAAGCGCGCTCTAACTGCTTGCTCGAGCTCTCATCCTCTAGCGCAATTAAGTGAGGCAGGCCTTCAATAATTGTGACCTCTGAACCAAAAGATTTCCAAACAGATGCAAACTCGCAGCCGATAACTCCGCCGCCAAGAACAATGACAGATTGTGGAACATAATCCAATTTAGTTCCGTGATCGGATGTAATGATGTGCTGGCCATCAATTTCAAGTCCAGGCAATGTTCGGGCGTATGAGCCAGTTGCAAGAATGATGTTTTTGCCGCTATAGCGCTGACCATTTACTTCAACCGTGTCCTTGGCAACTAACTTTCCATGACCTTCGATATATGTGATGTTTCTTGATTTAACTAAACCTTGTAGTCCTTTATGTAGGCGGGAGATGACACCGTCCTTGTATGAATTAACACCGCTCATGTCGATGCCATTAAATGTGGACTTCACACCGAACTTAGAACCTTCTCGGGCACCATCGGCGATTTCAGCCGAGTGCAAAAGCGCTTTCGTTGGGATGCACCCTTTGTGCAAGCAGGTGCCCCCAACTTTGTCGGCTTCGATCAATGCCACTGAGAGGCCAAGTTGGGCACTGCGCAAAGCACAGGCATAGCCACCGCTTCCGCCACCTAGAATCACTAGATCAAATTGCGACACTTAGCTACCCCTTTTTACTTGAGCTCAGGTCTCTATCTTGCCGTACCTACGCCTGTTCGACCAATCTCACGAGTGAGCGCATGCTCACACCTGTGCCACCCACTGGCGTGTATCCATGGGCCTTGCCCTCATTGTAGGCAGGACCTGCAATATCAAGGTGAAGCCAAGGAAGTTCATCATTGACAAACTCTTTCAAAAATAGGCCAGCAACCATCATGCCGCCATTCTTATCGCCGATGTTGGCAAGATCTGCAATAGGAGAATCAAGTGAGGCCCGAAGCTCGACAGGCAAAGGCATAGGCCAGAACTGCTCACCGGTTTCTTTCGAAATAGCAATAAATGCATCACTAAAACTTTGATTATTTGTCATCACTGCACCTGTGCGAGTACCAAGGGCAACAACTTGGGCCCCCGTCAACGTCGCCACGTCGATAATTCCATTGAGTGTGTTTTTACTTGATTGAGCTTTCATTAAACCATCAGCGAGGACTAAGCGACCCTCGGCATCGGGGTTAAGTACCTCAACTGTTTTGCCACCAAAGATTGTGATGACATCACTTGGACGAGTGGCAGTATCACTGGGCATGTTTTCAGCAAGTGGAGCCCAACATTCAATTGCAACGGCAAGACCAAGTTCGGCAACAGCCAACGTTGCAGCACAGACCGCGGCAGCACCACTCATATCGCACTTCATAGCCTCCATGCCTAAGCCGGGCTTGAGGTTGAGACCACCTGTATCAAAGGTGATGCCTTTGCCAACAAATGCAAAACGTTTAACATTTTTAGCTTGAGGAGTGTAGGTAATGTGGAGCAGGCGTGGGGGATTAGCCGATCCTTGACCAACTCCAATGATGCCGCCAAAGCCCTGAGATTTGAGTTGTTTCTCATCCCAAATAGTTATCTTCAAGCCAGCTTTTGCACCACCGGCTGCTTTCAAGCTTGCAGAAAGTTTTTTTGTAAATGAGTCAGGAGTTAAATGGCTTGGCGGAGTATTGATGAGATTGCGCACAAGGTGGGTGTACTTAGCAATAATCGAGGCACGATGTGTAATCTCTTTAGCTTGGCTCTTATTGGCAATCTTTGAGAAGATCGTTGCAGATTTGAGCGCAGCTTTCTGATCGTGCTTTGTGCTACCGCGGAATTCATTGAAAACATATGCACCAAGTGCGGCACCTTCAGCAACGGCGCTCACACCTGCTAGATCGCGAGTTGGAAGGGCAAAAGTTGCTCCAGTATGTCCTGCCAGCGCTCTAGCTGCGCTACCTGCAGCTCTGCGCAAAACTTCATGAGAGTAAGTAGAAGATTTAGGACCAAGACCGGTGAAGACCATGAGCCTTGCTGGTCCACCTGGCATCTTTGTTACTTCATCTGCCTTTCCAGTTGCACCCATCTCAAGCAAAGAGGCCAGAAGAGATTTCGAATCAAGAGCTAGCTCACCTGATTCGATGGCGATGCCACCTTTTGTGTTGGTGCTCACCAAACCCACAACAAGGAGATCATCGTTAACGAGGCCATCTGAGATTTTGAGTGTTGTCATAGGTGCCAGCGTAATAGATGTCTTGGTAGGTTTCACACTATGAAGCATTCACCTTTACACGATAAGCACCTTGCCCGTAATGCCAAGATGGCTGATTTTGGAGGTTGGCTGATGCCCATTGAGTATCCCGGGGCAGGTGTATTAGCAGAGCATAGCGCTGTCCGTGAAAAGGTGGGTATTTTCGATGTTTCGCATCTAGGCAAAGCTAGCGTTGTCGGAAAAGCTGCCCTTGATTTCCTCAATTCAATGTTGACCAATGATTTAGGTCGCATTGGAAATGGCTCTGCTCAATACACCCTTCTGTGCAATGAAAAGGGCGGGGTCATTGATGATCTCATTGCATATCGCAAGAGTGAAGAAGATTTCTTTTTAGTTCCCAATGCATCAAATACCACCGACGTTGTTGCAACTTTAAAGGCCCATGTCCCAGCAGGAATTACTGTTACAAATCTACATACCGAGTATGCAGTCATAGCTGTGCAAGGACCGTTGGCTCCAGCGATTATGCAATCTCTGGGCGTGAATACTGCAATTGACTACATGGCCTTTGAAAATGTCAGTATTGGGGGAGCAGAAGTAATTCTTTGCCGTACCGGTTACACAGGCGAACTCGGTTATGAACTTTTACCCAAGACTGCAGATGCGTCCAAAGTCTGGGATGCAATCGTTGCAGCTATAGAACCTGTGGGCGGTTTGGTGTGCGGCCTTGGAGCGCGTGACACATTGCGCACTGAAATGGGCTATCCACTCCATGGCCATGAACTTTCACTAGAGATCACTCCGGTGGAAGCCAGTGCAATGTGGGCCATCGCTTGGGATAAGAGTGCTTTCCTAGGATCAGCGGTTTTGAAATCCCAAAAGGCTCAAGGTGCAAAGCGGCGAAGTGTTGCAATCAAATCTTTAGACCGTGGAATTCCACGCGGTGGAATGAGTGTGAAAACAAAGGAGGGTGCTGCGCTAGGTGAAGTAACGAGCGGGACTTTTTCGCCATCCCTGAGAGTCGGAATTGGTCTTGCTTTGCTTGACTCATCCGTGAAAATCGGTGACCAACTAATTATTGATGTTCGTGGCAGAGATTCAATGGTGGAAGTAGTAAAACTTCCCTTTATGCCCTCACACGTTCGATAAATTCAATCGGCTGCAAGAAAGCAGCTCGGGTTTTTGTGCGGCGTAGTGCCGATAAAACCGCTCTACCTGAGAGTGCTAGAAGAATCGTTGTAAAGACTGCGCGAGGAATATCCCAGGCCATTGCTGTGGCAAAGTGAAAGGTGATGAAACGAGAGAGATTTTCACCTATTGATCCATTGGCCAGATAAGACAACTGTGTGTTAGCACCCAGCGCCCAGGGCCAAAACTGTAGATCCATCAGAATTCCAAAAACTTGCGCAGCCATAATTCCAAAGAAAATCAAAAGTGCGATCTCTCTGCGACCCCTGAGTTTTTTACCTGGCAACATTCCAGCGACCATGCCAATCCAAGCCGCAGCAAAAATTTGATAACCCATCCATGGACCAACACCGCCAGTAAGCAGGGCTGAAACAAACATCGATGTGAGTCCCAAAATAAAACCAAAAGATGGACCAAAAACCCGAGCGCTCAGAATCAAGATAAACCACATGGGTTCAATTCCAACTGCGCCTGCGCCTAGTGGGCGAAGTGCTGCAATGAGTGCGGATAAAACACCAAGGAGTGCAACAGATTTAGCATCTAATGCCGAGTTAGAAATCTGAATGATTACTAATAGAAATGCCACAGTAAGGGCTGCCCAAAAGAAAAGTTGTGTGCGTGGTAGTGACGGGCCGTCATAGAAAAAAGGCCAGAGAAACCCTGCGGCAGAAATAAGCGAAGCTAAAGTCAGAACTACGGTGCTTGTAGGAGAAAACTTAACAACATCATTAGTGCGCATTAGTTTTTCATCTCAATAGCTCGGACAACATCGGCAACTGTCAACCAAGGTTGAGGCGACATAATCTTTGAAACTTGCGGTGCAAAAGCTGGGGAAGATAGGAGAACATCAATGGTTGGTCCATCTGCAACGATGTCACCATCTGCAACAAAGATTGTTCTGGTTGCTAATTCAGCCACCAATTCAACATCGTGGGTAGCGATGATGACACTGCGATTAAAGCTTCGAGCAAAATCAATGAGCATCTTCGTCAATACGCGCTTTGCTTGATAATCCAAACCTCGTGTTGGCTCATCCAAAATAAGTAGGTGCGGATTAGCAGATAGCACCACACTCAGAGCAAGGCCTAAACGCTGTCCTTCGGAGAGATCTCGGGGGTGCGTATGAGCCGAGATTCCAGGGACGAGTTGGGACAGCAGTGTGAGAGTAGTCCCACCTTCGACTTCATTGTCATGATCTGCTTGTTTGCACTCCTCAGCTACGCTTTGTCCGTACAGTAAATCACTTGGCTCTTGTGGAATATAGCCGATATTCTCGCGCCTTTGCTTGCTATGTAGTTTCTGCGGATTAATACCGTTAACGATTACTTCACCCGCTGCATTGTCACTGATCCCAGCAATGGCTCGAAGTAGTGAACTTTTGCCCGCTCCGTTGCGACCCATGATTGCAACAATCTCATTTTCATAGATGGTTGCTGACAGTGAATTAACCGCGTATTTGCCGTTGTAGGAGATACTCAACTCTTTTACAGACACACATGCCTTGGTAGAGCGAATTAATACTTGCCCCTTAATGACTTCTTGTGAATCTCTAAACTCTTGTGTCATTCGGCGCATTTCTCGCACAGAAACACCCATCTCCTTTAATCCAAGAGTTCTAGCTAACTCGACAATGGGAGGGGCGATAGGGGAGTTCATAAGGATTTCTTCAGGGGTTCCAACTACGGCAGATCCTTGACCATTGATGTGAACAATCCGATCGGCAAATTGAATAACGCGCTCTAACTTATGCTCGGCAATAACAACCGTAAGACTTAAATCATGGACTAAGCGGTAGAGGATTGAAAGAACTTCTTCTGCTGCAATGGGATCAAGTGCACTTGTTGGCTCATCGAGAACTAAGACCTTAGGATGGGCAACCAGGGCACTGGCTATGGCAACGCGCTGTTGTTCTCCGCCGCTGAGTGTTGCAATAGTGCGATTTCGAAGGCTAGCCAATGACATTACATCCAAAATTTCTTCCACACGCTTTCGCATAGTTTCATTGGAAAGATTGAGTGCTTCCATCCCAAAGACAAGCTCTTCTTCCACCGTATCTGCCACAAAACCATTGATGGGATTTTGTCCGACGATGCCAATGAGATGGGCTAGTGCGCCAGGTTTAACGTCGGCAGTTGAGATTCCATCTACTTCAATGGTGCCAGCCAAAATGCCCCCTGTGTGGTGGGGGACAAGGCCGTTAATGAGACGTAGTAATGAAGATTTACCCGAGCCCGTTGGTCCAATGACCAGAACTAATTCACCTTCTGCGATTTCTAGGTTGAGATCTTCAATGACTGTCGTTGTGGAGTTTGGGTAGATGAGTGAGACGTTAGAAAACTTAATCATGAAAGAGCCACAACCGCTAAACCAGCAACTACAACTGCAACATCAATTCGAGCCCACTTTATGGGGCGATACTTAGATCTCTTCTTACTAATTCCGTAGCCACGCGCATCCATAGCTGCGGCTAAATCTAAAGATCTGGCGAGAGATTCTTCTAAGAGTGGAATAGCTATGCGTTTGAAAGCGCTCACTCCTCGAGTGTTTTGGCCTCGTAATCGTTGCGCCATTCGAATTCGCGAAATCGCAAAAACTAGCTGCGGAAGCACTGAAGTCGCTATAACAACGCTTATCCCAAATTCATAGACATAGACTGGCAAGACGCGCAATAAGCGGTGCGGACTTGTCAGTGATGCAGCTGCACCACATACAACCAGAATTGCGCAGATGATGATTCCCTCAGATATCGATGAACTTACCCGCTCCAGAGTTACCGCTCCACCAATTCGAACACCCGGCATCCAGTTTGGTAGAGGCAGAGTAGGAATGGTGAAAAGAGTGGTGCCGGGAATTGGAACCCCAATGAGCACTCCGATGATGGTTCTTATTGCAATGATCCAAACAGATAGCTTCAATGTAGCGTTAAAGGAGCGTCCCCAAGGGGCGTCATCTCGTTGCGTAAAAACAATCACTGACATAACACCCACTGCCGTAATGGCAAAGATGGGGGAGTTCACGCGGGCGATTGCAATGGCAACGGCGCCCGAGAAAATCCACCACGTCAGTGGGTGAAATGAAAGTTTTTTCATTCGGCAATTACTTAGTCTTGACTAATGCTTTTGGTGTTGGGATTTCAACGCCGCACTCTTTAGCTGGGTAGCCTCCAAGGCCACAGATCAAACCAGAGGATGCGGCACGGATTTTTGTCACCTGTCCTAAAACATCTATTCCTAGTGAGGTTTTTGCTGTGCGAACACAGATAGTAATTGTTTTCTTAGGTGACTCACCTTTAGGTGCCCAAGCCTTTGATCCATAATCAATGACTACACCGATTCGCTTAGTGTCCTTGTCGCTCTTGACCCCAGCACATATCGTTGCAAAGTTAGGTTTAACTTGTGGTGAGAGCGAAGGGACATCATCGCTGCTAAAGACAAAGGACCACCCTTCAACTGCGCCATCTGCGATATCAACGCTGGGCCCAGTCATGGCCGCTGTCCATTTGGTGGCTCCAGGAGCTGCTTGGAAATATCCCCAATAGCGCCAACCTTTTTCTGCTGCTTGTGATTGGGGAATAAAGACAACTGATGTGAATACAGTGAGTATGGAAATAAGTAATGCTTTGAATTTCATTGCTGTGGGGCCTCTCGATTGTGAAAGAGTCTCACAGGGAGTAGTGCCGCGCGCATAAGAGATGAGAAATAATCTCAAAAACATGTGGACCACACCCCGCAAACCTCGGCGGGTGTTTGTCTAAAACCAATCATGAGGTAATCCGACTTTACGGTTGCGGGACAGCGTCGGAATTTCACCGAACTTCCCCTCATGAAGGGCGTATTAAGTTGTGTGCGTAGGCAACCACATTCCCACCGGGTTGGCAACAAGGCGCGCAAGGTCTTAGAGTTCTGAGTATGGAATATCGTCGTCTTGGCAGTACTGGAATGTATGTATCCGAGATTTCTTACGGAAACTGGATCACTCACGGTTCCCAAGTTGAAGCAGATGCAGCAATCAAATGCGTAAAAACAGCGTTGGATTGTGGAATTACTACATTTGATACTGCCGATGTGTATGCAGGTACTCGCGCTGAGAAAGTTCTCGGAAAAGCCCTTAAAGGTGTTCGTCGGGAGTCTTATGAGCTCTTCACGAAGGTCTACTGGCCGACAGGTCCAGGCAAAAACGACCGCGGCCTCTCACGCAAGCACATTATTGAATCCTGTAACGCCTCACTAAAGCGACTTCAGACAGATCACATTGATCTCTACCAGATGCACCGCTTTGATTTTGAAACACCACTAGAAGAATCATTGAGCGCTTTTGACGATTTGATTCGTGCTGGAAAAGTTCACTACATCGGTTTCTCAGAATGGACCGAACAACAGATTACTGCTGCTCTTGCGATTCAAGATGCCCGCGGCTATAACCGCTTTGTTTCAAGCCAGCCACAATACTCCGCGCTATGGCGCGTGATTGAAGCAGAAGTTGTTCCGCTTTCACAAAAGGAGGGCATAGGCCAGATTGTTTGGTCGCCCATGGCTCAAGGCGTTCTTACTGGTAAGTATCTGCCAGGAAAGAAGCCACCTGCCGGTTCACGTGCAACCGATAAAAAAGGTGGCGCTGGAATGATCTCTAAATGGCTCAAAGATGATGTTTTAACTGCCGTACAAAAACTCAAGCCAATTGCAGATAACGTGGGCTTGACGATGTCTCAACTCTCTGTTGCTTGGGTTTTGCACAATCCAAATGTCTCAAGTGCAATTGTCGGTGCCACAAAGCCGTCTCAGGTAAAGGAAAATGTGAAGGCTGCTGGGGTCAAACTAGATGCACAGACAATGAGTGCAATTGATAAAGCCTTGGGAGATCTTCCTGAAATGGATCCTGCTCAAAACATCAGCCCCAATCCGAGAGCTTAATTAACTACGTCGCCCACTCTAGTCTGTGGGTGCGGAGCACGAAGTCGTCGCATCTGTGTTGAGCGAAGCCATGCATACATGGCCAGACCCTTCGTACTCGATGAAGGGTATTTAGCATGTACCAGGCGTTGGATTTTTCTTCCGAGGAATATTCCATCAACAACAGCAACTAGTAGCACGGCATACATGAGTGCGATAGCGCCAAATTGGACTGCTGGGATTTGAATTAATGTAAGGATAAGAACTACGAAAATTATAGGAAGGAAATATTCACCGATAGAGCGACGAGCATCAACATAGTTGCGAACGAAGCGGCGCTCTGGTCCTCTGTCTCTAGCTGGCAAAGCATTTTCTTCACCACGCAAATATGCAGCGCGTGAACTCACACGATCTTGGCGAGATGCCAGCTTCTGGGCTCGCTTTTGCTCCTTAGTAACAACTGGAGATAAAGATGAAAGCTTTACCTTTGCTTGGGCATCTTTGCGTTTTGGGGTTGGTCGGCCTTTGCCTGAGGATTCAGTGGTCATAGGAGCAACTATAGAAGGGTGGAGCAAAACCTCAAATATTTAAGGCAGGTCACAACTCGCGTGAGGGGTGTGGGAAAGGTAGTATGTGGGCAAACAAGGAGAGAAAATGACTACAGAAGTAACAACCACCGGAATTGCTCTAACTGATGTCGCTGCTGCAAAAGTGGCTGCGCTCTTGGCACAAGAAGGCCGCGATGATTTAAATCTTCGTGTTGCCGTTCAACCAGGTGGATGCTCTGGTCTTCGTTATCAACTCTACTTTGATGATCGCAATCAAGATGGCGATATTGTCCGTGAATTCGGCTCAGTCAAGGTCATCGTCGACAAGATGAGTGATCCTTACCTCATGGGGGCGACGGTTGATTTCGTCGACACCATTGAGAAGCAAGGCTTCACCATCGATAACCCCAATGCACAGGGTTCATGTGCGTGTGGCGATTCATTTAACTAAAAAAGGCCAGTAAGAGACCCTAGTATCGCTACATGAAAATTGGTGTTGCGGGTTCAGTTGGGTTAGATCATTTGATGACTTTCTCCGGAAAGTTCACTGATTCAATTGTTGCCGATTCATTAGAAAAGATTTCACTCTCATTTTTAGTCGATAGCCTGGATGTTCGCCGTGGTGGTTGCGCAGCAAATATCTGTTATGGCATGGGGGTTCTTGGTTTAAATCCCGTTCTTATCGCTGCTGTTGGCAAAGACTGGGCAGATTATGAAGCCTGGCTGACACGCCACGGCGTGGACACATCACATGCTTTGGTTTCAACTTCGCTATATACCGCCCACTTTATGGTCACCACCGATGATGACCTCAATCAAATTGCCTCTTTTTTTCCTGGAGCCATGAGTGAAGCTCGCAATATTGAGTTAGCCCCAATTATGGAAAAAACCGGTCGCTTTGACATGCTTGTTATTTCACCTGATGATCCCGAAGCGATGTTGCATCACTCTGAAGTGTGCCGCAAGGAAGGGATTGCATTTGCCGCTGATCCTTCCCAGCAGATGGCACGTATGTCAGGGGAGGAGATCAAACTCCTTATTGATGGCGCTTCTTATCTGTTTTTAAATGAATATGAGTTAGCCCTGGCGATGCAAAAGACGGGCTGGAGTGATCGAGAGATTTTGGAACACGTAAAAATCCGTGTGGTGACCTTGGGGTCAAAAGGGGCCAAGGTGGAAAGCGCTGCGGGAGAATATGTTCAGGTGGGTGTTCCGAAAGAGAAATCCAAGACAGATCCAACTGGAGTGGGAGATTCATTTAGATCTGGCTTCATCGCCGGTCTTGCTTGGGGTCTAAGCCATGAGAGATGCGCCCAGCTCGGTTCACTCATCGCAACCTATGTCATTGAGACTATGGGAACTCAGGAATATCGATTCACTAACGCTGAGTTCTTGGCCCGTTTTCAAGGCGCTTATGGCGCCGAGGCGGCCTCTGAGGTAGCCCCGCACTTGAAGTTATAGAGCCACCACTTTTGTGACACGAACCACCAAGGTAGCCCCTGAAGCCGGTGCTACGCATGCGTGCTTTGCGCTCTATCCTTACCCCTATGTCGTCAACAACGCCTAAGTTCGCTCGCGGTCTGCTCTTTTTCGGCCCAGTTTTTGTGCTCACGGGCTGCTCAAAAGTTTCAGGCCTTGGCTTTGAAGAGGGATTATCAAGTGTAAATGATCAATCTCTATCTCTATGGCAAGGGGCATGGATCGCTGCCGGGGTTGTTGGTGTGCTCACCTTAACTTTGATTTTATGGCCAGCGTTATTTCACCGTCCTAAAAAACATAGCCCTGAGTTTCCCAAGCAGACTCAATACAACATTCCGATTGAGATTCTTTACACAATTGTTCCCTTCATCATTGTTGCAGTTCTATTTTATTTCACTGCTAAAAAGGAGACTGTGATCTCTGCAAAAACAGATACCTATAAGCACGAGATTACAGTTGAAGGAATTCAATGGTCGTGGCAGTTTGGTTACCCTGAAGCAGGTCCTGCTGCAATCGTAACTGGCACACCGGCGCAACCGCCCGTGCTCTATGTGCCACTAGGGGAGCGTGTTCGTTACACCATCACTTCAAATGATGTTGTTCATGGTTTCTGGATTCCAGCATTCATGATTCAAATGCAAAATATTCCAGGTGTTACCAACCACTTAGAGTTCACCGCCAACAAGCTGGGGGATTTTCCTGGTCGATGCAATATTTTGTGCGGACGCAATCACTCACAGATGTTGTTTACTGTTCGTGTTGTGACACCATTGCAGTATCAGGCCTATCTTGAAACTTTTAAGGGGAGCAGCGCATGACCACTTATGCCAATCGTCCAACGATTACTAATCTTCCCCCATTGCCAGCTAAAAAGGGTAAGGCATTTGTAAAGTGGATTACGTCAACTGACCATAAGACGATTGGCTATTTGTATCTAGCTACATCCTTTGCCTGGTTTCTCGTTGGTGGTGTTTTAGCTCTTTTGCTTCGCTCAGAGTTAGCCCGGCCTGGGATGCAGTTCTTAAGTGCTGAGCAGTACAACCAGATTTTCACCATGCACGGAACGATTATGTTGCTCATGTTTGCAACCCCATTATTCGTTGGTTTTGCAAACGTCATCATGCCGCTTCAAATTGGCGCAGCAGATGTTGCTTTCCCGCGTTTGAACATGCTCTCTTATTGGCTCTACCTTTTCGGTGGACTCATGGCCTTTGCTGGCTTCTTATCACCAGGTGGAGCAGCCTCATTTGGCTGGACAGTCTACGTTCCACTTTCCAATGCGACCTACTCACCAGGAATTGGTGCGGATCTGTGGTTATTAGGTCTTGCAGTTGGTGGTATCGGAACAATTCTAGGTGGCGTTAACTTCATTACAACGATTTTCACAATGCGTGCACCTGGTATGACCATGTTTCGGATGTCGATCTTTTCGTGGAATGTTTTGCTCACTTCTATCCTTGTTTTACTGGCCTTTCCTCCACTTGCAGCGGCATTGTTAGGCCTTGAATCAGATCGTCTGTATGGCACACACCTTTTCGATCCAGCTAATGGTGGAGCGATGTTGTTCCAGCACTTGTTCTGGTTCTTTGGACACCCAGAGGTCTATATTTTGGCCTTACCATTTTTTGGAATTGCTACAGAAATCTTGCCTGTCTTTAGCCGCAAGCCAATATTTGGTTACAAAGGTTTAATTGCTGCAACTATCGCAATTGCTGCGCTCTCTGTTTCTGTGTGGGCTCACCATATGTTTGCAACCGGACAAGTGTTGTTGCCATTCTTCTCATTCATGACTTTCCTTATCGGCGTTCCAACTGGTGTGAAGTTCTTCAACTGGATTGGAACAATGTGGCGTGGCCACGTTACTTTTGAAACCCCCATGCTATGGGTGATGGGCTTCCTAGTTACTTTCCTTTTCGGTGGTCTGACTGGAATCATGCTCGCATCACCTCCGCTTGATTTTGCAGTCTCTGCTAGCTACTTCGTCGTTGCTCACTTTCACTATGTTCTCTTTGGAACTGTGGTTTTTGCAATGTTTGCAGGCTTCTATTTCTGGTGGCCAAAGATGACGGGACGTATGCTTAATGAGCGTTTAGGAAAGATTCACTTTTGGACAACTTTCTTTGGTTTCCATTTAACTTTCCTCATTCAGCATTGGCTTGGCATTAAGGGTTTCCCTCGTCGTTATGCCGACTACTTGCCAACTGATGGCTTCACATTTATGAATGAAATTGCAACAATTGGGTCATTCCTACTCGCATTCTCAATGATTCCATTTATGGTCAACATCTGGATTACACGTAAAGCCCCATTAGTTGGCGTGGATGATCCGTGGGGTTATGGAGCATCACTTGAGTGGGCAACAAGTTGTCCACCACCTCGCCATAACTTCTTAACAATGCCTCGTATCTCCTCAGAACGCCCAGCTTTTGATTTGCACCATCCACACATTAAGACGGAAGGTCACTAATTTGCTATGAAGGTTTCTTGGCAGTTATTTGTTGGTCTTGCATTGTTTTATACTGTGATGACAGTAATTTATTGGCAAGTGGGCGGTGAGCCAGTTGGAATTGGTGGAATGCTCCTTGGAGCAGCCCTTGCCGCAATGGTTGGTTTTTATCTTTGGTTCACACAGCGGCGAATTGGGCAGATTCTTCCTGAAGATAATCTCAGCGCATTGATCTCAGATGGCGCAGGTGAACTTGGATTCTATAGCCCTCACTCTTGGTGGCCACTGCCAGTTGGATTGAGTATGTGTGCTCTGAGTCTTTCCTTAGTAATTGGATGGTGGCTTACAGTTATCGCACTTGGTGCTCTAGTTATCTCCATTATTGGAATGGTCACGGAGTACGAAAAGCCAGTTGCAACGTCAGCACATTGATTCCACAAGCCCGCGCCCAGATTCTGACTCTGAGCAATCCCAATACTGTTGCTGCACGTATTGTAATTAACGCACCAGCATCAAAGATATTTCAATTACTTGCTAATCCTCGAGCGCACGCATCCTTTGACGGGTCAGGCACGATTGAAAAAAACGTTTCGGGGCCAGAGCGCCTCTTTCTGGGAGCGAAATTTGTAATGGCAATGAGAATTAAGGTGCCATATCGCATCACCAATACGGTAGTGGCTTTTGAAGAGGAGAAGAAAATTGCCTGGTGTCATCTAATGAAGTGGACCTGGTCATATGAGCTCAGTGATTTGGGAAATTCAACAACACAAGTAACTGAAATCTTTGATGCAAGTTGCATCCCCTCATTGTCACGCTGGTGGCTTAAGAAGACAGATTCATTAGCTAGAAATCCCAAATGGATGGCGAAGAGTTTGGTGGCGCTCAAAGCAGTATGCGAGAGTTGATTTCCCATCGCTTAGCGCCGTATCTATTTGTTTTTCTTTGGAGCACAGGTTTTGTCGGCGCTAAGTATGGCCTCCCGTACGCTGATCCATTCATCTTTTTATCGCTTCGTATCTTTCTTGCCGCGGCACTCCTCTTTCTAGCAGCGCGCATTATGAGAGCTCCGATAGCGCTAAGTCGCAGTGAAATCACCAAATCCTCGCTCATTGGATTCTTTTTACACGCCCTCTATCTGGGTGGAGTCTTCTATGCAATCTCGCAAGGTGTTTCTGCTGGAGTTGCAGCAGTTATCACTAGCCTGCAGCCAGTATGTGTTTCCATCCTGGCGGTGAAAATCCTAGGAGAGAGACTTCGCTGGATTCAGTTCGCAGGTTTAGTCATGGGATTGATTGGTGTTGTCTTAGTGCTTGGTCCAACTTTTGATAGATCGGTCTCCACATCAGGAGTCATAGCAGTTTTTATTGCACTCATGGGAAGCACCACAGCAACGCTGTTGCACAAGAAGTTGGGTGGTGCAATCCCGATGGTGGCAGGCACGGCCTATCAATATCTGGCAGCGGGTGCAGTGCTGGCCATTGCAGCGGTTGCTACAGGTGGAGTTCACATTGATTTCACACCGAAGTTTGCTGTGGCAATGATCTGGTTGATTCTTGCCTTATCAGTCGGGGCGGTGCTTCTTTTGCTGCACCTGCTCAATAGCGCTAGTGCAGCCTCGGTTTCATCTCTGTTGTACCTCGTTCCACCGGCAACGGCCCTAGAGGCATATTTTCTCTTTGATGAAAAAGTCAAAACTCAAGGCGTCTTTGGAATAGGAATCACTGCCTTGGGTGTTTGGCTAGTAATACATAAAACGAGTTAGTGGTGCTCGATCTCCTTTAACTCTTGCTCGCTTACCTTTGGGACAGAGACGGCATGAGCCTTACTTAGGCGCCTCTGCAGTTTGTTCTTGAGAGCTCCGGGCCTGCGCACACCACGGCCATCAACATCTTCAATCTCAAGTGGAACTAACTGTTCATGAGATTGCAAGATGAATGCTTTCTCCGGTGAAATTGGTGCATGTACTTCAACGAACTCACCGTGTGGCAAGCGCAGTAGGCGCCCTGTCTCTGTGCCATGTAAAAGCAATTCACGGTCTGCGCGTTGCAATGACAAACATAGACGCTTTGTAATGATGAAAGCTAGTGGAGGAAGAACAAAGATTCCTATACGAGAAAACCACATGATTTGGTTGATTGATAAATCAAAGTTCGTGGCCAAGATGTCATTACCACCATTAATGAGGGCAACCAGTACGAATGTAATGGACATGACGCCAAGTGCGGTGCGGTTTGGCACATTGCGTGGTCGATCAAGCAGGTGGTGCTCACGCTTATCACCAGTTATCCAACTTTCGATAAATGGATAGAGCGCCATTGATGTAAAGATAATTCCTGGAACGATGATTGCTGGAATTAAAATATTCCAAGAGATGGTGTGACCGAAAGCGTGAGTTTCTAGTGGGGGAGCCATGCGAACGAGACCATCGAGCCAACCCATGTACCAGTCTGGTTGTGAGCCTGCCGAAATCTGTCCAGGTGTATAGGGACCATAGAGCCAAATTGGGTTAATGGATGCAACGGCAGAGATAAATGCTGTTACACCAAAGACTACGAAGAAAAATCCTCCAGCTTTAGCCATATAGACGGGCAAAATGGGATGTCCAACAACGTTGGTTTCTGTGCGACCAACACCTGGAAATTGGGTGTGCTTTTGGTACCACACCAGCATCACGTGAATTGTGATAACAGCTAGAAAGATGCCAGGAATGATCAAAATATGCAATGTAAAGATGCGGGGGATGAAGCCAACTCCAGGGAAGGCCCCACCAAATAAAAAGAATGTGATGTAAGTTCCAACTACTGGAACAGCTTGAATAATGGCAGAAGTAATTCGAAGTCCAGTGCCAGAGAGCAAATCATCAGGAAGTGAATATCCAAAGAGGCCTTCAACTAATCCAAGTGTGAGAAGAAGAATTCCAAGTATCCAGTTGAACTCACGTGGTTTCCTAAAAGCGCCAGTAAAGAAAACTCGAAGAAGGTGAGCAACAATTGCTGCCATGAAGATGTTTGCTGCCCAGTGGTGAATCTGACGCATCAGCAAGCCGCCACGCACTTCAAAGGAAATATCCAGAGTTGATGCATAAGCAGCCGACATCTTCAAGCCCTTGAGAGGCTCATATGCACCATTATAAATAACATCGCGTTGCGACGGGTCAAACCAAAACGTCAAAAATGTTCCA
>Ga0214919_10005678_pt1 | contig 17529 bp, 13 predicted proteins | sample LL1503_MetaG_FD_177994 | JGI IMG/M metagenome (GOLD analysis project Ga0214919, IMG submission 177994) | Freshwater microbial communities from Lake Lanier, Atlanta, Georgia, United States - LL-1503 | ecosystem: Environmental > Aquatic > Freshwater > Lake | place: USA: Georgia | collected...
AGCAACCCGGCGCCCATGATGACCAAGGACGGCACCACCACCCAACGTCGGCCCATCTGGTCCATGACTTTGCCCGCCGGGTAAAACAGCAACATTTCGACGCCGCTCGCCAGACCGTAAATCACGGCTGTCACCGAGGCCTCGAGCGCAAGGTGATCCGCCCAGAGCGGGATCGCGGTTTGCCTGGTGGTCCGCACAGCGCTGACCAACAACATGCCCAAGCCTAGCGTGACAAAGACACGCTGATTGGCGCGCAGCGTCGTGAGGATCGTCAAAGTTCTGGGCTTGCCGCTGGTGGCATCTTGGTGCTGATTGACGGCGTGCATTTTGAGATCGGGCAGGCGTGCAGCCAAGGCGCCAGAGGCCAAAAGCGCCGCCATGCCGACGCCGTAAGCGCCAGCCAGGCCGTAGAGGTGAATGGCTGCGGCAGCAACAAAAGGGCCGATGAACATGCCAATGCGCATGGTGCCGCCCAACGTGGACATGACCCTGGCCCGGTATTCGACCGGGACCACCTCGGTGAGGTAACTCTGCCGCGCAAGAGAAAAAATGGCCTGTGACATGCCGATCATGAAGCAGCCCATGGCAAACACCCCAAGGTTGCCAGACCAGCCACACAACGCCATCGCGATGGCGCACCAGATGGCGCCCGCAACAATGGCCCAGCGTTCCCCATGGCGCATCGTGATCAGCGATGCCGGGATGTTGCTCAGTAGCGAGCCCATGCCGATCAAGCCCACCAGCAGGGCCGTCACTGGCACCGAAGCGCCCATCGCCCGCGCCGTCAGCGGAATCACGGGCAGGATGGCACCCTCGCCCAGCCCAAACAGCAGGGAGGGCCCAAAGGCGGTGAGGGCAATTTGCCGGAGCGAGAAGTCCGTAGGGGCCATCAGCCCACTTTAAAGCATACGATGGCCGATCGGTGCGATTCAAGCCGTAGGGGGAAAGGTGTCATCCAACGACCGTACAGGCGCACGGCGGGAGGCGGGGCCCCTTGGTGGCTCAGGTCGATGCTCATGAAGTTGCGCAATGCTTGAGAGTCGTAGACCGCGTCTTCCACCGCTTTATCTGCCAGGCCACCCTGCCCAAAGTCCGGTTGAGCAGACACTTTGCCGGCAGGCGTTTCGAATTTTTCGAACATACGAGATATTCATGGCGCAGCAGCAACTCTTCATCCAAGGTGCCAGTGATGTAGGCCACGGCTTTTCGCCAATCCATGGGTGTCCCAATGCTGAAAGATTACTTTGGGATTTTATGGGCAGCCTGATTGGGCATTGAGGCTTTGGCTGCAAGGCTTTTGGGTAGCAAAGCACCGGTGCTTTGAGGGATTTGTATTTTTTGACTGTACGGGCATGACCGACTAATTTCTATCGAGACAAAGCGGCAGAGTGATATAGTGGTTTAAAAGAGATGACATATTGTGGTCTTTTTGTTCATGAAGGGGAATCGCTGATGCCTTGGTTGATCGCACGACTTGTCCGCACCGGGTTTTTGACTCTCTGTCTGCTGGGGGCAGTGGGTAGCATGGCACAGCAGCCCACGACATTGGTGGTTCCACAGCTTGGCGAACCCAAGACGCTGAGCCCCAATTTTGCTTCTGACTCCCTCGGGTTCGCGCCAACCTCCAACATTTACAGCCACCTCGTCGCCATCGATTGGGGAGTGAACAAAGGTACTGGAGCCTACGGGGACCTCGCCGAGAGCTGGTCGACGAGCCCTGACGGCAAGGTCGTTACCTTCAAGTTGCACAAAGCGGCGAAGTGGCACGACGGAAAGCCCGTGACGGCAGCTGATGTGAAATTCACCTACGACACCATCATTGCCAAGAAGTACCCGGCCTTCGTAGTGCTCAAGAATGTTCGTGAGGTCACGACTCCTGACGATCACACCGTAGTGCTGAATTTGATTGATCCCGAAATTGGATTTGTTCCAATGTTGGCGCAGGTTTCGACCTGGACTGCCAAGATCTACCCTAAGCATCTGTGGTCGGATCAGGACGGCTTCGACAAGGGCCCCTATGTCATCGCTCCGGTAGGCTCTGGTCCATTCCGGTTTGTCCGCTGGGAAAAGGGTGGACTGGTCGAACTTGAGAGCAACAAGGCGTATTTTCGCGGCCCAGCAAAAGTGGACCGCTTGGTGTTCCGCCAAGTCACCGACGTGAACGTTGCGCGTGCGGAATTCGACAGCGGCCGTTTGCAGTTTCTCAACTATGAGTACGCGCCGCCTCTCGCGGAAATCGTCGCACTCCGTCAGGACCCTAAGGTGAGAGTCGTCTTCACGCCCTCGCATTTCAGCCGCGACATCCAGTTGAACCTGACGCGCAAACCGCTTGACAAGCTGGAGGTCCGCCAGGCCATCGCTCATGCGATTGACCGCGAGGCCATGAACCGGCTCGCATTCGGCGGGTTCTGGAAACCGGCGACCCACGCCAGTGTTGAAAGCCAGGGCGACCTGATCAACCGCGCCGCGACCTTCCCCGCATTTGACCGTGCCAAGGCGGAGGCGCTTCTGGATACGGCCGGCCTTCCGCGTGGTCCCGGTGGCTGGCGCTTCGATATCTCCGTGACCAATCCGAATTGCCCGGATTGTAAGGCGATGATGCAGGTGCTGGTTCAGCAACTCCGCCAGGTGGGGATCAATGCCAAGCTGGAGCAGTTTGACCAGGCCACCTGGTTTCGCCGCCAAGCCGAGAAGAATTTCGATATTTCGTGCTACTTCACACGGTATGGGCCTGACCCTGACGCCTACCGGGAGCACTTCATGACCGGTGGTGGGCGTAACAACATGAGTTATTCGAATGCAGAGTTCGACCAGTTGGCGACGCGTGCCGCAACCCTGCCCGACAAGGCGCAGCGCCGCGCCATCTACCAACAGCTGCAGGGGATGATTGTGCGGGACCTTCCCTACATCAACCTGTTCAACGAACAGAAAACCACGATCATCCGTGCTGGCTGGTCTGGATTCAACACCGAACCGGAAGCCTTTGACAAGGCGATCACCTGGTTCGGCTACTACAGCGTTGTGCCCCCAGGCAAATGATCTGTTCGCGTTGACACGCACGGCATAGGGGATGCACGTGGGTTTGCTGCGATTCGTGCTGCTGCGCCTGCTGCAATTGGTTCCAGTCACGATCATCGTGATCGTCATCAATTTCCTGCTGCTGCATCTGGCACCGGGGGATATTTCGACCACGCTGGCGGGTGACAATGCGGATCCGGCCTATCTCGCGATGATCCGCGAGAGTTACGGGCTGGATCGGCCCTTCCACGAGCAGTTGTGGCGCTATCTGGTGCAGATCGGATCGGGCGATATGGGCGTGTCCTTCCGATCGCGTGAACCGGTTTTTGACGAGATCATGTTGCGGGTGCCGGCCACCCTGCTGCTTGTCGGTACCAGTCTTGTCTTGTCCGTCGTTGTTGGCACCAGCATCGGCACCTGGATTGCAAGGCGTCCGGGATCCACCCTGGACAGCGGCATCAGCGCGCTGGCGGTGGGTCTGTTCAGCATTCCGGTGTTTTGGCTCGGCCTGATGCTGGTGCTGCTGTTTGCCGTGCGGCTGCAGATTCTGCCGGCCATGGGCATGACAAGCGTTGACGGACCGCGAGAAGGCATCGGCCGCGTGATGGATGTTGCCACGCACATGGTGTTGCCGGTTCTGGCTTTGATGACCGTCTCGCTGGGCCAATATGTCCGGCTGGCGCGCAGTGCCGTGGCTGAGGTGATGGGCGAAAGCTACATCACGACGGTGCGCGCCATCGGTTTTTCGGAGCGTACCATCATGATGCACTACGCTCTGCGCAACGCGCTGCTTCCGGTGGTCACCGTGCTGGGCTTGCAGCTCGGCCTAGTGCTCACCGGGGCAGTGCTGACCGAGACGGTATTCTCCTGGCCCGGGTTGGGGCGCCTGATCTACGACGCGATCCTTGCGCGCGACACACCGGTCATCATGGGTTCGTTCATCATCATGTCAGCGACAGTGGCAATTGCTTCGCTGGTGACCGATCTGCTGTATGCAGTGATCGATCCGCGGGTCGGCCTGAAGTGATGCTCGGTCTGGTGCGCGTCCTGTCGGGTCGAATCGCCCTTGTGTTGAGCATGATCATCGTCGGTTTGGCTGTGTTTGCGGCGATCGCGGCACCCTGGCTGCCGATTGCGGATCCCAATGCGATGGACGCAATGCCCTATACGCCCCCTGGCGCAGAGCACTGGCTCGGGACCGACAATTACGGCCGTGACGTTTTGTCACGGATCGTCTGGGGCGCACGGCTTGCACTGTTGGTGGCACTGATTTCCTCCGCCATCGCCAGCTTTTTGGGCATCGTTCTGGGGTCGATCTCGGGCTATTTCGGCGGGCTGATCGATACGGTCCTCAGCCGGACATTTGACGTGTTTCTGCTGATTCCGTCGTTTTTTCTGGTGCTGCTGATCGTGGCGCTGTTTGGTTCCCGCATTGAGTTCACGATGGTCGCCATCGCACTGACGACCTGGCCGCGCTCTGCCCGGATCATGCGCGCTCAGGTCCTCAGCCTGAAGTCACGGGTGTATGTGCAGGCCGCCAAGGCGGCCGGAGCGTCGCACGCGCGCACGCTGATCCGCCATATCATCCCCAACGGCCTGGCTCCCATCATTACGGATGCCACGATACTGATGGGCCTTGCTGTGCTGACGGAAGCGGGATTGAGCTTCCTGGGACTTGGCGATCAGAACGCCGTCAGCTGGGGCCGGATGATCTTTGACGGGCAGCGTGAACTCCGCCTGGCGCCGTGGATGTCCATTTTTCCCGGAGTGTCTTTACTGCTCCTGGTTGCGGCTTTCAACCTTCTGGGCGATGGCCTGAACGAAGCACTCAACCCGCAGCTGCGTCGGCTGACAACACGCGCGGCCCAGAAGCCGACATGCGAGCTGGTGCCAACAGTACCCGAGCCAGATGCGCCGATCCTGCGTGTCTCAAACCTGCGCATGGCCTACGATCTGGGCTCCAATTCCATCGCTCCGGTGGATGGTGTTTCGTTTACGCTGCAACGGGGCGACAGCTTGGGTGTTGTGGGCGAAAGCGGGTGCGGCAAGTCCAGTCTGGGTGCGGCCATCCTGCAGGTGATGGCGCCGAACGCCCGCATGACGGATGGTGATATCGACCTGGCGGGCGCGCCGATCCTGCGCGACGGCTGCCGGGTGGTGCATAACGGCAGGGATTCGTTAGCGAGCTTGCGCTGGACTAAGGCTGCCATCATCTTCCAAAGCGCGATGAACGCTCTCAACCCGGTGATGAAGGTGGGAGACCAACTGATCGAAGCCTTTCTGCTGCATCGGACCGATGCCAACAGGGACGCCGCCATGCAGCGGGTCGTTGCAGTTTTTGATTTGATCGGTGTGCCGCGAGCGCGGATGGGATCGTATCCGCATGAGCTGTCTGGCGGGATGCGCCAGCGGGTGATGATCGCGCTCAGCCTGCTGCATGAACCCGAACTTCTGGTCGCGGACGAGCCCACCACGGCTTTGGATGTATTGGTACAAGATCAGATCCTCGGCGAAATTGATGCCCTGAAGAAGCAGATGGGCTTGTCGCTGATCCTGATCTCGCACGATATGGGCGCGGTCGCCGAAACCTGCCGGCGAGTTGCCGTGATGTATGCCGGGGAGATCATCGAAATTGCACCCACAGAGACGATTTTTGGGTATGCCCGTCACCCCTATACCCAAGCGCTGCTTGCGGCACTCCCGACTGTTTCTGGCGAAAAGCGGCTGCCCAAAACGCTGCCGGGTGAACCGGTCAATATGGCCGAACCGATGACAGCCTGCCGCTTTGCGCCACGCTGCGAAAAGGCCGCTGACATCTGCCGCACGACGCGACCGCCCCGCGTAGATGTCGCGCCTGAGCATGAGGCACTGTGCCATTTTGCGGGGCTGGTGCGGACATGACGCTGCTGCTTGAAACGCGAGGCCTCGAAAAGCGCTATCCCCTGCGTTCAGGAATGATGGCGGCTTTACGCGGTGAGCGGCGTTCGCTACGCGCGGTCGACGGCATCAACCTCACCTTGTCACCGGGCGAGATCGTCGCCCTCGTGGGTGAATCTGGTTCAGGCAAGACCACGACCGGCAAATTGCTGACCCTGCAGGAGACGCCAACCAGCGGGGAGATTCTGTTTGAAGGCCGAGATGTCACAACGCTGGGTCATGTGGAACGGAAGGCATACCTCCGCCGCGTCCAGATGATTTTTCAGAACCCCTACGAGGCGCTTGATCCCCGGCATCGGGTGATCCAATCGGTGATGGAGCCACTTGAGATACACAATACTGGCACCGCCGCTGAGCGGCGTGCCAATGCGGAGCGGATGCTGGAAGCAGTGGAATTGCGGCCCGTTGCCCGCTTCATGGATCGCTATCCGGCAGACCTGTCCGGTGGCCAGTTGCAGCGCGTCGCCATCGCGCGAGCCCTGGTCCTCAACCCGCATTTGGTGATTGCGGATGAGCCGGTCAGCATGCTGGACGTTTCGGTGCGCGCCGGCGTGATGAACCTGATGCTGCGCCTCAGCCGCGATCTGGGGCTGGCTTCGCTGTACATCACGCATGATCTCGCCGTGGCGCGTACCATGTCGACGCGAATGGCGGTCATGTATCTGGGCATGGTTGTCGAGGAAGGACCGACGGAGGCTCTTGTCGCCCGCGCCGCCCATCCATACACGCGATTGCTAGTAGCTTCTGTTCCTGAACACCGGGCTGGCCCGCGGCGCACGCGCATCAAGCTTGCCGGTGAGGCATCAGCCCTGACGTCTGCACCGCAGGGATGTCGGTTTGCACCGCGCTGCCCTTTGGCCACCGACATCTGCCGAACACAAATTCCCATGAAGCTCCAGATTTCAGCCGATCACTGGTCAGCCTGCCATCATGCCCTGCAGGTCGTCAGTGGGCATCAGGTCGTTTGAGTCTGGCGGCTTACACGCATCTCGTCCGCGAGCCACGCGATCGGCATATTGCCGTATGACAACAGCTTGTCATGAAACGCCAATGTCGACCCCCCTAGCTCACGACGCAGGTCCTTGATCTGCTGGGTGCCGAGGAAATACATCAGGCGCGTGGCTGGCAGGATCGAATTTCGCGTCGTCTCGGCCCAGACGCGTTGGGCAGGAAAGCCCGCCTCGTCCTTATAGAACGCGCGCATGCGTTCCAGTGTCCATTCGCGAGTGTGCAGCTTGATGTCGGCAATGACGCTCGCGGCGTTGCGACGTTCCGCCTCCATCTGTACCAGAATTTCCACCGCTGAATAGAACCCGTCGATCTCGCGCATCAGTTCGGTCGTATAACTCGACCACCCCTCAACCATCGTGCCGGACGACAGGAAGGCAATGCCGCTGGCGCAGTCCGTTCCGCCTAGCCGCGCCAGCCGGGACGCCGCCTTACGCGCGCGCGCATTCTGGGTGTGATGTCCAATGGAGCCATGGTGCACCGCGTGCGTTTGCTTGATCGCAACGCGCGCTTGCGCTACGGGTGCTGTCCAGTAAGTGCTGCCGCTGCCAGGCGCCAGCCCAGGCGGCGAACGATAGGACAGGAAGTAGAGATCACCCGCAATGCCCTTCGCCCATTCCGGCAAGGGTGCAAAACACAGGCCATACTCGGTTGCGGGTGACACAAGCCCCAGCGCGACCGCCATCGTCCGCTCATGCCAGGTGCGATAGGCATGCGGCAGGTCGGCGGGATCTACAAGTTCGTGTGCGGGGCTGGGCTGGTCGCCAATGCGCCGCCTTTGTTCCGCGATGTCATGCCCGAGCCGTGCGAAGCTCTCGCTGGCCAGTTCCAGTGCTTCCTCGGGAGACCAGGGAAGCCCGTGGACATCGCGCATCAGCACCACGAGAAAATCGCGCCCGCAGGCCCCATCCGCAGGGGCCAACCCGGCAATCGCAGACCGGAACCGCAGGACCGCCGCCTCTGCCAGCTTGCAGGAATCCTCCAGCGCGCCCCGCCAGAACGGATGCAGACGGAGGCCAGAGGACAGCAGGCGGAGCAGCGCATCGCATTCGCGGGTGGCCCGGATCACCCAGTCCTGCGGAACGCGTGTATGGGCCAGGGCGGCAACTCCCTCGTCAAGGAAGCGCGGAATGGCAGTGAGCCGTCCCGCCAAGGCATCCTCGGCACCGTCAGGGGCTGCGGGAAGCAGCAGCGAAATGAGCCCGAACGCCACTTCACCGGAGTACCATGTCGGTTGGGCATGGCGGGGCCGCAGGTCGGCTGCCATACGGGCATGGGTGATGGCCGCACCCAGCAGGCGCTTGTCGAGCCGTTCGCCGGCCGTCCGACCTTCCCCCACGCGGTTTAAGTCACGCCCCAGGCCAGCAAGCGCTTCGCGCTCCTCCTCTTGGGCCTCTCGATGGGCGGGCGGCAGCCTGTGATCGGCGCCCGCAAGCCCCATGAACGTCGCATCCACCGGAGAGAACGATCCATGATGGGCCAGAAACCTATCGACGAGGCCGTCGACCGCAGAAGCCTCAGACATCCGGATATAGCGGCAGATCGACCCAGCGCCGCTCCACATGGGCCAGCACGCAGGCGTCGACGATTTCCTGGCTCCTCGCGCCGTCATGAAAATCGCCGTCCGGGGTGCGGTCCTCCAGCAGTTCACCGACCCACAGTCGCACGAGATTGCGGTAGTACAACTCACGCCACTCCGTCTGCACGGTCGTACCCGGCGGGAAGTCGGAAGCCGGCAATGTGACCGGCTGAAATTCCACGTTTCCGGCGGTGGCAAAGTGAAGCGTCTCGGCAATCCCGTTCTCGGTGACCAGGCGACCGACGGCGGCGCCCTTGGATCCGTAGACGCGAATTTCGATCCCGGGGTAGTTACCGACAGCGACGATCGAGGTTTGCAGCATGCCCTGCGCACCCGATGCGAATTCAACCAGCGCCACTGTGCCGTCATCGGCGTTGATGCGCTGCATGCCGGAATAGCCCCGCACCAGCCGCTCAGAAACATAGCTGCTCATGCTCGCAGCGACTGCGCTGAACTCGCCGCCCATCCAGCGCATCAGATCGACGAGGTGCGATCCATAGCCCACGATGGATTGCGGCATCGGATGCTTGCCAACCAGTTCGACCCCCGCAGGGACCTGCCGCAGCGGGAAGTACGGATCAAGGAACTGGCTGTTCTGCTCCAGACCATGAATGTGAAAGATTTGCCCCAACGTTCCGTCGGCGATCCAGGCGCGAATCTGGCGCAGGGCCGGAGAGTAGCGGAAGGTGAACCCCACTTTGGTTTTCACACCTGCCGCTTGGGCCAGGCGTGCCAACTTGAATGCCTCCGCCGCATCGCGCGCGATCGGCTTTTCGCACAGCACGTGCTTGCCAGCTTTGATGGCAGCCGTACTGAGTTCGGCGTGGGTATCTGTCGGCGTACAGACATCGATCATCTCGATGTCGCTGTCCGCGATCAGGTCAGACGGATTGGTGTAGATCTTCCGCGCGCCAAAGAGCTTCGCCATCGCCTCAGCCCTCTCCGGCACAACGTCGCAGATTGCGACTAGGTCCACACGTGGATCCGCTGCATAGCCCGGAAGATGCGCCTTCTCAGCCCAGGTGTGTGCGCCCAACACACCCACACGTAACCGCCTTGTATCGCTCAATGCCATTCCCCTTGAACCGTTTGAAATATTGACATTCAGTGTATCCCGTATGGTCAAAATATCAATCCGAGCCAAATTCCAGAAAAACAACGGCGTTTTGGCTGCCACAGCAATGGGGCGGCCAGCGGAGATTACAGCCGTTTGCGGAGGTTGTCCGAGATTCTGTTGATCAAACTTTGGCGGAAATCAAGCACAGCCTGAATTGTCGATTACGCTTACTGCGACAGAACCCCTTCAGTGCCGTGTCTACGCATCCTCCGCCCCGGCGCCGCATATCAGTGTGGCGATGAAATACTCGAGCGACGTCAGGAAGACGATTGCTGCGGCACCGATCAGCACACATTGCGCGAGCGTGTGTGCAGGCTGCGTGGACTTTGCCGAAAAAAAACGCCAAGTTTGCGAAAGCAGTGTGCGTGTGGCCTTGACAACGTGTACCGGTGGTCAGCCAGCTGCTCGAAAATTAGTATCGACGCTTTTTGTTGAGCGTATTGACCATGTCACTTGGCCGACCAGCGAGATAGGCGTCGAAATTGCGACAGAATATTTCAACAATCTTGCGGTTCTCGCTCGGCGCCGTGCTGGCCGAATGGGGGCTGATCAGCACGTTGGGCAAGCTCCACAGGGGCGAAGAATCCGGCAGCGGTTCAATTGTCGCCACATCGAGCCCGGCGAAAGCGATGTGACCGCTCTTCAGGTTGGTGATCATCGCGTCTTCGTCCACCACCAGTCCGCGTGCGATATTGATGAGCGCCACACCCGGTTTCATGGCGGCGAATGCGCGCGCGTCTATCAAGCGTTCGGTCTGCGGCGTGTGTGGCAAAGCAAGCACGATATAGTCGGCCTGGCCAAGCGCCTGATGTAGTTCGCTCGGGCCGTAGACGGCGTCCGCGTTAAGTGCTACCGCTCGCCCCGGATCCTTGTGATTGACCAGCGCCAGCACTCGCAGACCGAAAGCCTTAGCGACCTTGCCAATCTGCGCACCAACCTGCCCGGCCCCGATGACAAGCAACGTAGCGCCGACAAGATCACGGCCGCAGTAACGCTCCCAGCGCCTGGCTTGCTGGCCGTTGATCATGCGCGGCAGGTCCTTGGCGTGGGCCAGCAAACACATCATGGCGAATTCGGCCAGGGCGTCGGCATGAACGCCGCGCGCTGTCGTCACGATAAGGTCACTGTCTGCGAGACCCAGGCCATGCACCATGGCACCGACACCGGAGCTCGTGGTCTGCACCCAGCGCACCAGCGGCGCCAGCACCAAGCCGCCACCGTTGGCCGGCAGGCCAGACGGAAAGTCCCACAGTATGGTGGCTCGCGCCAAATGCGCACGCCAGCGCTTTTCTTGTTCGGGCGTGCGGGCAAAACCATCGATACCCTTGTGATCCCCCTGATAACGAGTTGGAGGAAACAGGTCAGGATCGTAGATCAGTTCGGCACGGTCACCGCAGGCGGATCGGATCAAATCCGCATGCTCCGCTTCAAGCGGCGAGGTAATGAAAACGATCTCACTGGGCGAAGCTTGCATCGTTGTTTTCCCGGAAGTTATCATGTGGTCGACCCATCGGTTTTGGTAATTGAGCAAGTGTCTCTCGCGCTAGGGTGCACTGTAAGACATAATTGTTTATCAGGTGATAGAAGATTTTGCGGGTACTTGTCAGCCGACCTGAGCGACCATCAGGTTTGATGGACTTCAGTCGGATTGTTGCGGGATAAAGGCGAAGCGGCTCGCAGTCTGACCCGGTGGCTGTAATCGTCCTTCATCGGGAGGCTGGGCCATGGCGCAGCGCGGTGAAAACTCAGGGGTTCAACATGTTTGATAATCGGCGCCGGGCGCTACTTTTTGACGGTCAGAGCAGCTCAGGTGCGATACAAGGAGAAAATGAATGAACGGGCGAATCAACTTCATCGGCGCAAGCCTAATCACACTGTGGGCCATGCTTGCAGTGCCGAGCATAGCGCAGCAGCCAAAGCCGCAATATGGCGGCGAGCTAGTTTTGACCGGGCAACTCGACAAGACGATGTTCCCCGGACGCAACACCGACGCACAAGGCATGGATGTTTACCTCAACTCCTGCGAGACCTTGGTTGAGCTCACGGCGGAACGGGAAATTCGACCGCTGCTTGCTGAAAGCTGGAGCTCCTCCGCAGACAGGAAAACGATGACCTTCAAGTTGCGTCAAGGCGTGAAGTTCCACGACGGGACATCGTTCAATGCTGAAGCAGTTGCCGCGGTGTTCAATGAGGCGCTGGCCAAGAAATTCCTCTATGTAAGCCTGCTCGAAGGGCTGCAAAAAGTCGTCGCAGACAACGAATTCCAAGTCTCGTTCCAAATGTCGGCGCCGTCTGCTGCGCTGCTTCCCAATCTGGCCTACCGAACCATGTGTATCTTCAGTCCGACCGCCTACAAGGCCAAGGGTGAAGAAGGGCTGGGTAGCAACATCGTGGGTACCGGTCCATTTGTTCAGACAGAGTACACAAAGGGCGTTTCCGTGCTGTTCAAGCGAAACGACAAGTATTGGCAAAAGGGCAAGCCTTATCTCGACAGCATACGAATCCTGTTCGTGCCTGACGTGACGACGCGCCTGGCGATGCTGGAAAGCGGCGACGTCGACAGGGTGGCTGGTGTTCCGAGTTTTGAAGTGCCACGGTTGGCAAAGGAAAAGACGATCTCGCTGCGGACCATTTCGAGCCTGCAGCAGCACTATGTGGTCATCAACAACCAGGTGAAGCCGCTCGACGACCCTAAGGTGCGGCAGGCGCTCAACTACGCAGCCGACAAGGCGGGCATTATCAAGTCGGTCTTTGCTGGAACGGGCGCGACCCTGTCCAGGGCACCCACGCTGTCGCCCGGCGTGTTCGGCTTCGCCGACATGCGTGAGCCTGGTAAGGATACGATCTTCCCGTTCGACCTTGCGAGGGCGCGCAGCATGCTCAAGGAAGCTGGCTACGAGGATCGAAACGGCGACGGTTTTGTCGAGGACGCCCAGGGCAAGCCACTGTCGCTGAAACTCTACGGACGCAAAGCTGGCGTTGGCGACTATGAGATCGCCCAGTTGATGAAAACCTTCCTTGAAAAACTCGGCATCAAGACCGAACTGGTCATACTCGAGAGCGCGACCTTCAGCGCCGCGCTTTCGGTCGGCCCTAAAGATGCGAAGTACGACCTCGCAATTCTTTCTTGGACCGTCCCGACCGCCGATCCGGATGAACCGATGATGTACATGACACACACGAAGGCGTGGAAACCGGCTGGTGCAAACCGCATGTTCTTCTCCAATCCGGAGACCGACCGTCTGGCTGAGCTGGCCCATGTCGAAAGTGATCCGATCAAACGTGCGGCAGTGGTGCGCCTGTGGATGGCGGAGTTGCTCAAGCTGGCGCCGGTGATCTATCTGCCGACGCTCAACCTCACCGATGCGACGCGCTCCTATGTGTATGGTGGCGTGTACCTCCCGGCGAACGTCTATGACGGCACTTCAGCCTGGATCGACCAGGCAGAGCGCAAGCGGCAGGGAATAAACCGCTGACAGCGACGATAACCTTGATCCCTGGCCGGCTGGCTCGACACATAGGAAACGAAGACCCATGTTGAGAATGTGTGCTAACCGGCTGGTTTTCATGGTTGTTGCAGGCTTGCTGTTATTGACGTTTTTATTCGGCCTTTTCCATGCCATCCCGGGTGATACGGCACGCTTGATTGCAGGTGACAGCGCTCCCGAGGAACTAGTGGCCAGCATTCGCAATGCCTACGGTCTGGACCGGCCCCTTGGCGTGCAATATGTCGCCTATATGGGCAAGGTGCTCACGGGAGACTTCGGCGTCTCGAACTTCTCGCGGCAACCGGTACTCTCGATTGTCGGCCCCCGCTTGCTCAATACCGCCGCGCTTGCCGCGTGGGCGATGCTGTTCGCCATGGTGGTGAGTTTGATTCTGGGCTCTATTTCAGCCATGTATTGGAGCGGTCCCCTTGACAAAAGTGTATCGATCGTCTCGCTTATCGGCATCTGCACACCGATCTTCGTCACTGGCATAGTCGCGATCTATTTTTTCGGCGTGTATCTGCGCTGGCTGCCGATCGGTGGCATGACGACATGGCGACACTACATCATGCCCGTACTGATACTGGGCTTCGCCCAAGCGGCAGGATTCACGCGCATGGTGCGGGCCTGCATGGTTGAGGCGCTGGGCCGGGATTTCATAGTCACCGCGCGCGCAAAGGGTGTTCCACAACACACCATCGTATTCAAGCATGCGCTGCGCAACGCGTTGCTGCCTATCATCACTTTCTTCGGGCTCGGGCTGGGCAACATGCTCGGTGGTGCCGCTGTCGCGGAGTCGATCTTCAACTGGCCTGGGCTGGGACGGCTGATGGTGGACTCTATTCTCACCCGCGATCTGCCCCTCACCCAGGGCTGCATCTTCTTCTTTGCCATGATCTTTGTGCTGGTAAATCTGGTTGTCGACCTGCTTTACCGGTGGGTGGACCCAAGGCTGGCCCATGACTGATCGAATCGCATTGCTGAACACGGTAATCCGTCGATGAATTTGCTCAAGCTCTATGCGCGGGATCGTCTTGGCCTGTTTTTCGGCGTTGTTTTTGTCGCGTTTTATGTCGTCGCCTTGTTCGCCCCCTGGATCGTGCCCACCGATCCGCTCGAGATGAGTCTTGGCGAGGGCTTGCTGCCACCATCGATTACCCACTGGTTTGGCACCGATCAGTTCGGCCGGGATACCCTGTCACGCGTCATACTGGCGACCCGGGTCACACTGCAAATCACCACTTCGGCCCTGCTGTTTGCGCTGCTTCTGGGTGTCCCGCTCGGCATGGCAGTCGGTTATGGTGGCGGACTCGCAGACGCCATAGTGATGCGGTTGACCGATATGATGCTCATTTTCCCAACCATCATGATCGCGATAGTGATCGTCGTTGTGGTTGGTCCGTCCGAGAAGGGTGTTGTGATCGCCCTGGGCCTGTCGCAACTGCCGAATTTTGTCCGAATCGCGCGCAGCGCCACCCTGGCAGTACGCCAGGAGTCTTATGTCGAAGCGGCGATTGCAGCGGGCGCGAGCTGGCACAATATTTTGTTGCGGCATGTTTTGCACAATATCGCGGCGCCAGTGATTGTCAAAGCCACGATTGCATTGCCCGGTTTTGTCATCGGCGCCTCGTCACTCAGTTATCTCGGCCTTGGTGTTCAGCCACCGATGCCCGAATGGGGTCAGATGCTCAACGAAGCTAAAAACTTCATGACTCGTGCACCTTATCTGATCGCCGGGCCGGCATTGGCGCTTTCCTTGTTCGTGCTGGCCGCCAATCTGGTTGGAGACAGCCTCAACGAGGCACTTGATCCCAAACTGCGAAGCCGGCGGTCACTGCCAGCCAAGATGATGCGCCGGCGCGTGGTCAGCACGCTATGACCGCAGTGCTGGAGGTCAAGGATCTGAGGGTCAATTTCATGGCCTCTTCCGGTATCGCCCGTGCTGTTGATGGCGTCAGTTTCTCGATTGCGCCGTCGCGCACACTCGGCGTCGTGGGTGAGAGTGGTTGCGGCAAATCGGTCACATCGCGCGCTATTTTGCGTCTGATCGAACCGCCGGGATGGATCGAGTCCGGGGAAATCCTGTTTCAGGCTGCGGACGGGCCGGTCGATCTGCTCCAGCTGCCACAAGATGGCAAACGTCTTAACTCGATTCGCGGCAACGAGATTGCCATGATCTTCCAGGAACCGATGACCGCGCTCAATCCAGTTCTGACTATCGGTGACCAGATTTGCGAATCCTTGCTAATCCACCGGAAAATATCCCGCAAACAGGCCAAGGAGCTCGCGATCGCTGGATTGGCGGCTGTGGGTATCGCTGCGCCGCACCAGCGTTTCGACGAGTACACGAGCAACCTCTCCGGAGGCATGCGCCAGCGAGCGATGATTGCCATGGCGCTCATCTGCAACCCGTCACTGTTGATCGCCGACGAGCCGACCACCGCACTGGATGTGACGATCCAGGCGCAAGTGCTGGATCTGATGAACGATCTGCGCCGTGATTTTTCGGGCTCGATCATGTTCATCACACACGATCTCGGGGTTGTTGCTCAATCTGCAGATGACGTGATCATCATGTACCGCGGCGCAATCGTCGAACAGGCACCGGTGCGCGACATCTTCCGTTCACCACTGCATCCCTACACCAAGGGCCTCCTGAGATCGGTTCCCTCGATCACCAAACGGGCGCGCGGGCGCCTCGAAACCATTGAAGGATCGGTACCACGGCCGACTGAAGTCCTGGATGGATGCGCCTTCGCGCCCCGCTGTACGCAGGCGCTGTCGGTCTGCCGTACCGCAGAGCCGGCTTCAGTAGAGGTTGCCCCAGACCGGAAAGTCGCATGTTTTCTGCACCATTCGATCGTGAAACCGCCCAACCATGCTGCCTGACGACCTGCTACTCGAAGCGCGCGGGCTTCAAAAACACTTTCCGGTCCGCCAGGGTTGGCTGCAACGCGTTGTTGGCCACGTCAAAGCCGTCGATGGCGTTGATCTCAGTGTCAAACGCGGTGAGACTCTGGGACTGGTGGGCGAGAGCGGCTCTGGCAAGAGCACAACCGGCCGCGCGTTGTTGCGCTTGTTGCCGCCAACTGGTGGTGAGGTCCGGTTTCGCAGTCGTGCGTTGGCCAGGGATGGTGGCACGGACACCATGGTCAGTGTCACCGACTTGAATCGACGCGACATGAAAGTACTGCGGCAGGACATGCAGTTCATCTTTCAGGATCCGTATTCTTCGCTCGACCCGCGTATGCAAATCGGTGAAATAGTGGCAGAGCCACTGCGTGTGCGCGGCATCCTGAATCGCGGAGAACGCGAGGATCGGGTGGCAGCGCTGCTAAAAGCCGTCGGGCTTGCCGCCGAATACGCAAAACGCTTTCCGCACGAGCTGTCGGGCGGTCAACGGCAACGCATTGGCATTGCACGTGCGCTTGCGCTCAATCCGAGTTTCATCGTCGCAGACGAGCCAGTCTCAGCGCTCGATGTGTCGACCCAGGCGCAAGTGGTGAATCTGCTGCAAGACCTGCAGGCAGAGCTTGGTCTTGCCTATCTTTTCATCGCGCATGACCTGTCGATAGTGCGCCATATCAGCAATCGCGTCGCGGTGATGTATCTTGGCAAGATCGTCGAGATCGCCGATGTTGAAGATCTGTTTCTGAATCCAAAACACCCATATACCGAGGCGCTGCTGTCTGCGGTGCCGGTCGCTGATCCGGATTTTGTTGGCGCGCGTATCCGTCTGAAGGGAGACCCCCCCAGTCCCATGTCCCCTCCGCGTGGCTGTCCGTTTCACCCACGATGCGCCTATGCGACGGCGCAATGCAGCGTCGAAACACCAGCAATGCGACAAGTCGCACCTGATCATGAAGCGAGCTGCCATCTTGTCGCGGAATTGAACTTGCGCGGCGTCGACGCGTTGCGGGGCTAGGCATTCACCTCGTATGGTCAAAATATCCATCCGCGCCAATTTCAAGAAAACTACCGCCGTTTAAACAGCTACCGCAGCCAAACCCGCACCCGTCGGATCCACCAAAAACCGAAACTTGAACCAACAAAACCGCTGCTCAACTCAGCGCAGCAAGCAGCCGCAGCGCCCGGTGAAAACGACCCAAGTACGCCCTACCCCAAGCCCAGGGAGCAGACACTGTGCCGGCAGGTGTTTCGGATTTTTTGACCATACGAACTCCGGGGAATTCAGGGTGTGTGTTCTGGGGACACAGGAGTTGGCATTGGCCCGGCACTTGCCGACAGCCGATCAAAGATCATGACGCAATCAACCGCAACCGGTCCCTCGGGGGTGAGGATAACCGGATTGAGGTCCAGCTCTGCGAGTACCTCCTGCATGCCGGCCGCCCATACGGAAAGCCGTGACAGCAGCGCCGCGA
>Ga0214919_10005679_pt1 | contig 17527 bp, 11 predicted proteins | sample LL1503_MetaG_FD_177994 | JGI IMG/M metagenome (GOLD analysis project Ga0214919, IMG submission 177994) | Freshwater microbial communities from Lake Lanier, Atlanta, Georgia, United States - LL-1503 | ecosystem: Environmental > Aquatic > Freshwater > Lake | place: USA: Georgia | collected...
TAATTCTTGATTAACTTCTTGATTTACTTCTTGATTTACTTCTTGATTTACTTTTGGATTTATTTCTGGATTTACTTACTGATTGTTTTTTAGTAATTACAAAAGTAGTATTATTTTCATTATTAATTAATTTTTGCCTATATTCATTAATATTAATTTGTTGAGATTTTCTTGTTTCGTGCTTTTTTTTTATAAGTTTTGCAAGTTTATTTGCTTTTTCTTCATCTTTAGTATATTTAGTTAGTTTTGTTAGTTTATCAGTTTTTACCATTTTATTAGTAATTTATTACTAATTTATTACTAATTTCTTTTACTAATATTACTGTATAAAAAAATCAAATTGATATAAAATTTAGTTGATATAAAATTTAGTTGATATAAAATTTAGTTGAAATAAAAATAGAAAAATAATAATTTACAAGATAATATTATATTAAAGAATAATTTTTACAAATTACCTTCAATTTCCAAAGGACGACGATTAATATCAGGTTCAATAGTAGTTTGTTGCCAAGGACTAACTTTTACTTGAGGATTGAGAGGCTCACTACGAAGTTGGCGATTAGCATTACGAAGAGTTTGACCAACTGTATTGATACCAATATGAAAACCGGAAGTTAGAAAGTTCTGATCTGCTAGAGAACCTTGACCAGAAGGACTTACTTGAGCCCAGAGAGAATTAGCATCGCGAGGTAGAAGATCAGCACTTGACAAAACATCCTTAGGATAACATTCAGAAGGCAACTGATTCATTTGAGAACCAGTTCCAGATTGTTTCATAAGTCCTTGAGGTTGTTCAATATACTGAATGCTTTCACTAGCATCTACATTTTGTTTTCTATTAGAACGATTCATTGAACCAGAACCAACACTAACAGAATCAGAAGGTGCCTGTTGATTTATAAAATCTTCTTTGTCTTCGTAATCTTCGAAATATTCTTTATCTTCGTTATCTTCAAAATCCTCATAATCTTCAAAAGTTTCAATTGACATTTTAACTTTTGGAACTTGAAGATCTGGCATTTCAATATTTGGCATTTTAATATTTGGCAAGTCAATATCTGGCAAGTTAATATCTGGCAAGTCAATATTTGGCATACGAAGATGTGGCATAGTATTCAAATTATTAGTACTTCCGTCATTGTAAGCCATAATTAAATAAACAATAGCTATAAGAGCTAGAGAAGCCAAAACAATAGTTACAGTTTTTTGTAAATCAGACATTTTATATATTTAATAAAATTTATTAATTTATATATTATTATATATTATTTTTATAATTATTATTATTATATATATCTATAATAATTTTCTAGAAATAAAATCTATAAAAATTAATTTAATTATTATGTTATATATTAAAGTAATTATGATATAATTTTTTTGAATAAATTTACTAAATAATACTAAATTTTTATAAAATAATAAATTAAATATTAAAATAAAAAATTAATTTAATTATTTAGATAATAAAAAATTAATAAATTAAAAAATTAATTAAAAAATAATTAAAAAATAATTAAAAATTAATAAAATAAAAATTATTATAATTTATACTTGAAAAAATTAATAAAGTTTTAATCTTAAAAATAAATTTATATTGTTTTTGGTTTTCTTGATATTTTTGGTTTCTTAGATTGTCTTGGTTTCTTAGATTGTCTTGGTTTCTTAGATTGTCTTGGTTTCTTAGATTGTCTTGGTTTCTTAGATTGTCTTGGTTTCTTAGATTGTCTTGGTTTCTTAGATTGTCTTGGTTTCTTAGATTGTCTTGATTCTGGAAAATATTCTAAAACAATTTCTGGTTTTTTATTTTGAAAAGTCATATTCATAGACATTTCAGATTGTTTTGGTAATACATCTAGAATTGGTTCTTTATAATTAATGCTATTTTTAGGTACCATATAATGTTTCACTTGACCATTTTGCATTTCGTCAATTTTAATATAAGGTTTAGTTGATTCATTAAATATTCTTTCACCTTTATTATGAGATTCACCATTACGCATAACACTAGTATAATAAGTACTAACTGACTTGGAATATGTTTTTGGTTTTGATAATTTTATATTTTTCATTTTCATTAATCTAGCTGGAAGATTAGATTGAGATTTTGTTATATTTTTTCGTTCTTGGCTTATTTTTGTAATAAGGTCAAGTAAATCTTGTGGTTTCATGTGTTGTAAATTATAATTTTTATTATTCATTAAATGTGTATTAGAATGTGTATTAGAATGTATATTAGAATATGTATTAGCAGGTATATGTGTATTATGTCTATCATCTCTATCATTTGTATCATATGTATCATATATATTAGGATTACTATACATAGAATCCATATTAGAATGTATAATAGAATCTGAGTTAATATTTTTATTTTTTTTTGTATGTCTCTTAGTATATTTCTTTAAACCTTTTGCAGATTTATGTCTAACATGTTTAATTGGCATTTTTAATTTTATATTATGTTTGGTATAATAATTATTTTATTATAAATATTGTTTTACTAGTAATTAAGAAATTTATTTGTAAGTAATTATATAAAGTAATTGTAATTGTATAAAAATATTTATTCTTATTTATTTTTTTTAGTTTTACTTGTGAATAATGAATTTTTATTTACGTGATTTATATTCTTTAAACTTATATAACGTTTATTATTATGATTCTTTATATTTTTTTTATTATTTTGATTATTGAAAAAACCACCACCAGTGGTGGTATTAGGAGCAAACCTAACTGATTTAGTACGTAGATTTGTTTCAAGATTAGATGGATTTACATTTAATTCTACATAATTTTCTTGGGGTGTAGGTATAGGTTCTACATATGTATTATTAATTTTAGTAGTTACTACATTTTCATTAGGAACTTCATAAAAGGTTTGTTCTAAATTTCCTTGGCCGACAGGTACATAATCTTGTTGTGCAACTGATAGTTCTTCTATATTTTCTATATTTTCTTCTTTATGAATATTAGATATACTATCAATATATTCCAATGTATTTATTACAGAATTACAATCTTTACCTGTTGTATTTGTAAGTATATGCGCAAACATAATAAATATTGATTGCAAATTTATTTTATTAGTATTAGTATTAGTAATTTTTTGCTTTTTTAATATAGCTGATTCTGTAGTAAAATCTGGATAATAATAAATTTTACCATCTTTTGCAACAAATGATTTTATATTTAAGTTAAATATATCAGTTTCATTACCTGCTAAATATTGTAATATTTGGATTAAACCATATTTATCCATATTACCAATATTTATTTTTTCATTAATTGATACAATATCTGTATCTGATTCTTTTGGTACAATTTCATATATCATATTTCCATTAAATATATTATTTTCTGTTTTTTTTGAATTAAATTTATATATATTATTATCTTTTATTAGAAGATTTTCATCTATAGTAAAAGGTGTAATTTTTTCTTTTAAACATTTTTCATTATAATTCACAATTTGTCCAGCTTTAGTTAAAAAAAAGAATTTAAGATGTTCTAATGTAGTTACAATAGCATCACCTTGTTTAACTATAAACTGAATATATTTATAAATAAAATATACTGAAGCACGATAAAATATATTTTGTCTTTCATATATTTTTTTTCTTATTAAAAATTGTTTATAATCTTTTTCTTTTTTTAATAATTCAAAAGCGGATTGTTGATGCATTTCATCAGAAACTTCTGGTTTTTTTACTTTATTGGTACTTTGATATTTTGTTTTTTCAGAATTATATAATTTATTGTATAAATCATATATCTTTATAAATTCAGCTTTTATTTCTGTATCAGTTATAGTAGTATTTAAAAATTCACTAGGCATATCTTCTATATCTTTATTATTTTCTTTTTCTTTTTCAATATTTTTCACAATATTATCATATAAATATTGTAGTATTAATAAAATATATTTTATTAAAGGACTAACAGTTTTAGAATCATTTTGGGTTGATATAGGTTCTGTTTTATCAAAAGTTTGGTTATAAAATTGTGATTTTTTATTATAAGAAAAATTAATACCATTATTACTGTGTAAATATATTGTATTTGTATATTCGTTTTGATTATCAATATTAAATATTTTATAAATATTTTTATTTTGTTGCTTTATTTCTTCATTTGATAAACCTTCTAATGATAAATTGGTTTTATAATTATCAAAATTATTTATATTTTTTTTAATATAATCTATAATAAAATTGTCATATATTTTTTTAAAATCATTATCATTTAAAAATTTAATAGTAATTGGATTTTTATATTCCTTTAAAAAACCTTCAATAGTTGTATCAACTTTACCGCTAAAAAAAAGAGCAAATTCAGTTGTTAAATTAGCTATTATTTTATTAATATTTGATTTATCTGTTTCATTTTTACGTCCTATATTATATATCTTATCTGTTTTAAAATCAATACCAATATAATTAAAATTTTTTATATTTAGTAAAAAATATTTAAATACTATATTATATGCATTAATATTTATTGAATCATATTTTGATATAAATTGTACTTGTTTTATATTAAATTTATAATCTTTATAAAAATTTTCATAAGTTATTATAAAATTATTGCCTAATTTATCTGCTAATTTTTCTTCTAAACCATAATATATGTTTTGACGATCTTTACATTTATCAGGTTCATTTTTTTTTAAAATACCATTATTATAATAATATGGTTCATAAAATATTATTTCACATATAGAATTTAATTTATTTAATTTATTTGATTCATTTGATATTATTTTTTTTTTCCTTTTTTGTGTCATTAATCCAGATTTAGAATTATTTACCAAATTACTCTCTAAATTAGATTGTTTATCAATAGTATCTTCAATATTCTTAACAACTTTAAAATTTTCACCATTATATTGTCTTTTATTAAGTTCAGTAAATATTTCCTTTCCTAACATTATTTTTTTAATTTCAACAGTATTTTCTGTACCAGGCATATCAAATAAAACTAATTTACCACTTTTAAGACCTTTATCACCTTCTTCAGTTTCATCACTATTATTTAATTGTATTGTAATTTGAAAAAAACTGCGGCTACTTGTAGGATTATTTGGTGTTGGTAATATTCTCATATTTTTAATTCTATGTTTTTCTATTTCATCAATATGTGTTTTTACATTTTCATAATTATTAAAATCTTTTGTAATTGAATTATATTTTTCATCATGTTTAATTTTTAAAAGTTCTGACATATGTTTAAATATTACTTTTGTTGAATAATCATTAGTATTACTTTTGTATTGATCATCGCCTATATAAATACTATTTGATTCTGGATATATTTCAACAAAATCTATACTTTTAATTCTATTATTGTGTTTTTCAATAAATTGTTGAAGTAGAGATTTATCATCTGGTATTTTACCTTTAATAAGTGTATAAGTTTTACCTGAACCTGAAAATCCAAAACCAAATAAAACTACACTTTCACCATTATTTAATTGTGTCATTAAATCTTGGGGTTTTATATCTTCGTAATTATATTTTTTCATTTCACTATCTGTTTGATTTAATTTTTCATCTATATTTTCATCATCTGTTTCTTCTTTTTCTTTTTCTCCAAATAATTTATTGTAAATATATACATTTTTATTTTTTACTTCTGGAAATATAATATCAAAAGGACCATATTCTTTTGTATTATTATTACATAAACTTGTATTAAGTTTTACTGTATTTGATTTACTTGAAGGGGTTTTGTTTGCAAGAAAACTAACTGCACCACCTTGCATATTTTCAACACTACCACCTTGCATATTTTCATCATTTCTAATATTAACAAAAACACGAGCTGCACCTAGAATAATTTCTAATAATTTTTGCAAATTTTCTTTTGCTACTTGACGTAAATCATTATTTTCTTTACCTAAACATTTTTCTAAATCAAAATCTTTATTATTACTATAAAACTCAGTATTTAATTTTTTTAATAATTGTAATAAATAATCATAAGCTTGATTAGGTTTTTTCAGTTTTATTGAAGCTAATCTGTTATCTATATTTGTTTTATCTGTTTTTTTACTATATGCTTCTAGAATTTCTTTAATTTTATTGCATAACTCTTTCTCTGCTTTATTTGTTTCTTCTGGTTCAGGTTGTTCTAGTGGTGACGTTTTTGTTTGTTCTTCTGGTGATGGTTTTGGTGTTTCTTGTAGTAATCTAGCAGAAGCTTCTTCTTGTGCTTTTTTAGCAGCTTCTTGTTCTTTTAGTAATCTAGCAGCTTCTTCTTTTAATTTTAATTTTCTAGCATCTTCTTTTTCTTTATTTGTTCTAAATCTTTTTAAACTATTAGTATAAATATTTGTAAGATCTTCATAAGCAATTTTAGTAATAAGCAAAATTTTATCATCTTTATGTCTATCTTGTGTATTTCCTTTATAAGTTACACTTTCAATAATTTTACCAAGTAAAAAGAATTTTGTTTCTGAATTATCATTTGCTTTTTCATTATTCAAATCAAAAAATTTGTGATCATCAGATAAATATGTTTTATGTAATAATTCTAAATAACTTAATTTATGTTGTTGAATTGAAGTTTTATATTTATTTTCATCATAATCATCTATACTAAAAGAGTTATTATGATATATAGATTGACTAATGTAAGGTAAATTTAATAAATTAAATATTCCTTTATATTTTTCAGTTAATTCACTAATTAATAATTTTATTTTTTCTTCTATATCTTCAGATGTTTTTGTATTACCTCTATTTTTTTTTATATTACCTATTTTTTGAAGTTTTTGTATTTTATCTATTGTTTGTTTAATAAACAAACTTTCTTGTGGATATTCTTTTTCAAAACTAGTATTTTTAGATATTTCTAAATCTTTTTTATATTTATCTTGAAAAGATTCATTATATGTATCAACAATTTTATCACCAATAAATAAATCATCTTCACTGTATTGAGCAATTTTTAAAACACTATGAGAAGTTGAACGTTGTTTTCTTATATTAGTACGAATAATATCAATATTAACTAAATATTCTTCAATATCATGTTGCATATTTTTTAATAAATCAAAATTTTTAGATGGTGTTGTTTTATTTTTTTTCATTAATAATATAATAAAATCTAAATATTTTTGCAATATTTCAATTAATAATTTATCGGTGTAGTTATATTCATATTGTTTTTCGCCTTCTTTAATTTTACTATCATCTTTTACATTTTTAAAATATTCTACTAATATATTAAATATTTTAATATTTTTTTCATTATCATTTTCATTTTCATTATTAAATCCAATTTCCTCTATTTTTTCAATAATTTTATTACCTTTTTCATCTTTTTGTTCAACTATTATAAGTTTATTTTTATCATATTTTTCTTTTGCTTTATCATATAATTTTTTAAGTTCTTCATCTTCGTTTGTAACATTACTAATATTTCTAGTAGAAACAGGAGGATTTGCAAAGACTTCACCACTTTCATTACTAGCACCTAATGCATAATCTACACTGTTTTTTCTAACAGTACCAGTACCAGTACCAGAACCACCTTTTAAGTTTGCAACAGATTCTAAAGAGTTTGATTGTGTGCTTACAATGCCATCATCGCCACTCATACCTGTTAATAAATTTGCAATTCTAATAGGCATAAATGGCACATCATTTAAATCTATTTCTTAAGTTCTATATAATGCTAAAATTAAAAACAATACGCCTATTTTTTTGTATAACATATCAATAAAATAATATAGTATTTTATACATTTCTATAATTTCCAAATGTTTAACTAAATATAATATTTGCAAATCATAACATTTATAAATGGCTTTTTGAATTTTATCTGAATTAGATACTGATTCTGATTTATTATTTGTAAAATTAAAATATGTATCTTTTTTATTATTTATATTAAAAGTTATCCATTGATTACCTTTTTTTTCATTATTTTTTTTTTCATTATATTTATATTTATTATTAATATTGTCATATTTTGATACATTTTTTTCATATCTAGAAATTATTTCTTCTATATTTGTTTTGTCACTGTCTTTATTTTTTTTACCTAAAATCGAAATTATTGATTCTTCATTAAGTAATTGTATTTCTTTAATAACTTGCAAAATTTCATATGATTCAAAATCAACACCAAAGTTTATATATTTAATTATAATTTTTTTAGTATCATCAACTACAGCAGCATCTAATAATTTACGCAATTCATCTTTTTTTGCATCAGTATTATCATCTAATAATAAAAATGTATAATTAGATTTGTCAAAAGTATTATCTTTAACTATTATTTTGAATATTTTTGGTTCAATTTGATTATCAACATATATTTTCAATTGAAGTTTTTGACCATTTTCAAGTTTTGATTGACCACTATTTTCATTATTTATATTTAATTTATTTTTTTTTAATAATTTATTAAACTTTATTACAGGATATTCAAACAAATTAGATGTACTAGTAGTAATTTGTGTTTCTGAAGCAAAAACTGTTGATGTTGGATTACTATTACTGCCACCTTCTAAATTATTTTCATTATCATTATTATTTGTCATTTCAGAAATTTCAGAAATTTCATTTTTTATATTACTTTGTGGTTCTAATAAACTATTTAATTGTTCTATAATTGGTTCTGGTAATTTGATAGGTTTATTAATATTATTACCAGTAGTACCTTCATTGATATCTGGATCAAGTAAATCTTTTATTATTTCATTAATATTATCATTTAATTTAATATATTTATTTATTAATTTAAATATATTAAATAATTCAATATGTTTTTTAATGTAAAATACTTGTAAATCATTACATTTATTCACATAAGTTTGTACTTCTTCTTTATTTTCTACTTTTGAAAGATTATATTCAGGATTTGTAGTATCAATGGTAGGTGTATTAAAACTATAATAAATGTCTCTATTATTTAAAACACTATCCCAACTATTAGAAAAATTACTTCTAAAATGTTTTTCTTCTTTAGATTTTAGTTTGTTTTCTGCTTGAAATTTTTTTAAATCTGATAATTTTTGTATTCTAGAACCACCTCCAGAAATACTTAATTTTTTTTCTGAAATATTATTATTAACTAATTTAGGAATATACATATCCATATATTCATAATCACTTTTTACATCTTTTAATTTTTTTGATAAACCTGAGCTTTCTATTTTGTCAGTTTTTTTAATAATCAAATTTTGTAATTTAAATTTATTTTTTAAATTTTCTTTTATTAATTTTAAATTATTCAAAAATACATCAATATTTTTTTTTATAATATAATTATTTTCAAAATATTTTTTATATTTTTCTGTAAAATATTTTAAATTATTATCAATATTATATAAATATATTTGATACTTAAATATTTCTACTTTATTATTTTTTTCATTTTCTATTTGATTTAATATTGTATCTGCATAACCTACTTCTACTAAATTTATTTTATCAATTTCTTCATCACTAAATTCTAAAAACTTAGTAAATAACTTTTGTAAATCACGAATATTACCATTACCTTCAATATCAGTTGCTAATTTTATTTTTTTCCCTAATTGTGATCCATTTTTATCATTTTCATCTATATAATTATCATAAAATTCATCAACTTTTCTTTTTTTATCAACATATATATGATTTGATTCTATTGTTTCTGATATTTTTGGGGGAATTGGAGGAGGTGACGCAGACAAATTTTTTTTTTCCTTCCTTACTAATGCTGAATATAATGATTTTGGGAGTATATTTTTTTTTTCGGATGAGTATATATTTGTGGATTCTTCTGGTATGGTTGCGTATTCATCTTCGTCTTCATTTTGAAATAATTGAGTTGGAATTGCATAAGGATCTTCCTTTGTTGTTGTTTTTGCACGATTATAAAAAGGATTTGCATATAATGTTTGTGTTTTTTGCTCCATAATTATTTATATAATTTAAAAAATATTATATATTATATATTAATTATAATATTTTTGTATATATTTCTTTATATATTTCTTTATCTTTATAAATTATAAATATAAAAATTATAAAAAAAAACTTTAAAAATAATAAATTTATGAATAAATTATATAATTTATTCATTAAATCTTTTATCAGCCCAAGCAATAGTTGTTTCTGGGTTGAACATCTGATAATTATTCCCTGTTACAGGATTAGGTGAAGGTAGATGATTTGCAAATGGCAATTGAAGTGGATCAATTCTATTATATTTAGTAATATTAGTAGTAACTGAATTATCACCTTTTACTTCATGAATTACTATGTTACCATAACCGCGATTGTAATTAATTTTTTGAGTAGTGTATGGAAGATCACATACACTTGCATATTTTCCAAGATTTGGTGTATTCATTTTATAAATTGATTACTGAAATATTTTTAATATTATTTAATTTTTTTATTAAATATAGAATTATATTATTATAGTTATAATATATTTTTTTCTAGAATATAATTTAAAATTATTTATATTTAAAATTTATATTTAAACTTTATAAAAAAATATTTATCTAGAATAATTTATCTAAAATAAATTTTTATAAATTTTTATAAATATCTAATAAATATAATAATAAAACTAATAATAAATATCTAATAATCTGAATAATAATCTGAATAATAATTTATTTATAAAATTTATAAAATTTATTAAATAAAATATAAAATGAGTTCTTCATTTATAATATCAATAATTGCAATTACAATATTATTATATTTGTGTGTAATAAATTACAATTATTATAATAAAAATACTAATAAAAAAGAAAATTTTTATCCATTAATGGGATGGGATAGTGGAAGATGGGGAATTCATAAATCTTATTTAAAAGATTTTGGTAATTGGCGTCCTTATAATTACTATCCTGCATATTCTGGATATTGGAAAGAATGTCCTAGTGGTTCATGGTGCCCACCATATGTTAGTTGTAGAGATCCAGCATGCCAATAAAAAGCGAGGACTTCAGCCCATCGCGCTCCCTCTAACGAAGGAACCCATGGTTCCCTCGAGCTCCCTCCTTATCATTATTAATTTTTTACATATATTATATAAATGTGTTAAATAATGAGAGGCTTTTAGCCTCTCTAGAGTTTTGGCGCGGCTTTTTCTAAAAGCTGCTTTTTGCGCGGCTTTTAGTAAAAGCTGCTTGGTTTCACATAAAACAAAACATTATTATTATTAGTAGCTAATCCTGTACCACTTTCTAAAAAATAACCAGCAACCATATAATCAACAGTTGGGTCTGTATTTACACAAAATATACCACCATCTTTACCAATTAATCCATATGCACCTACAAATGGTATATCATTGATAGGTGAAAATCCACTAGCAATATTACTAGTACATAATGCAGTAGTAATACCTTTAGTACAAACTATACAGGTATTACCGCTACTTGAAGTTTCAGTTGCAATACCTAATATATTAAAAGGTATATTAAAAGGACTAGAACCAGTAAGTGTTGTATAAGTAATAGGTGCAATAACAATATTGCTAGAATATAAATCATTAGTTAATCTGACAGCTTGACCTTTTATAATACTGGAACCCTCTTGTACTACCCATTTAGAAGTTTCACCCCATCCATAATATGGTGTATCTGTATTAGCATTTTTTAAATAAGGAACTGTATTTTTACCATTTGTAAAATTCCATTCATATGGTAATGGTTGAGAAGTCGTAGTAATTACATTACTATTTTGAGTTAAAACCATACTACCAACTGATAAATTACTATTAATTGTATAATTACCACCTTGCAAACTTCTGATATTTACAACACTATTATTTGCTGCAACATTTGCAGTAGTAGTAGCAAATATAGATGCTAAAGAAACTACAGATCCAACTACAATATTAGACCCTAAATTATTAAAATTTATTGCGTTTGTAAAATCTTGTCCTGCTGAACCAGCTGGACCTTGGATTGCATTAAAATCTAACCATGCTGAACCATTACTACCTTGAAATACACCACTAGATGTATTTAATCTTATTTCACCTGCAAGACCAATATTAGAATAATTAACACGTAATGCTAAATTGCTAGAGTTTGGTTCAATTTGATACCATCCTGCTTGTCGAGTATCTGTACTAATACCATTGGTTGCATAATTTGGATTAACTAAAATTGATGGTTTTATTTGTGACATGTTTATGAATTATAATTTTTATTTTATTTTTTATTATATATTATATATTGGTTATTATTAAATAATATTTTTTATATTAAAATTTTACCATTATATTTATATTAATTTTTATATATTATTATATAATATAAATTAAATATTATAATGTTTAATTTTTTTAAAAATAAATTTGGTAGAAAAAAAAAAGTTACTGAACCTGAACATGAACCTGAATCTTTTACTAATCCAGAATTAAATCCAGAATCAAATGGTCCTAGTGGTCCTAGTGGTTATATGACTGTAGCTATGGATAATACTGAACCTATTGATACATCAATATTTTTTGTTTATATTAGAATGCATGGAAGTTTAATAATTATAGATAAAAAAAAGAAAAAAACAGATAAAATAGAAAAGAGTTTTGAGAAGTATAAAATACCTGATGATATGATTTTGCATAAAATTACATCAGCACCAAATGGATCAATAAACGAATCTCATACCGGTTACGATTCTAAAAATAAAATAATTGAAGACACAATAGAAATAGCATATAATGAAAAAAAAGAACCAGATATTTCTTACATATCTGTAAATATAGCATTTGCATTAAAAGAAGCAGAACGACAAATAGAACCACCAATTCAGGATGTTGAAGATAGAACAATATTATCTATGAATAAAACTGTTCTAAATAAGGGATTAAATAAATACAAAGAAGAAAGTATTGAAAAAATTATAAAAACCGAAACTATAAAAGAATATAAACCAATTTTAATATTTAGATATAATACAAATAAAAAAATTTTTACTGAAATACCTGTAACTTATGAAGATATTTATAGTTATTATAAATCACACAATAAAGGAAAACAATATTATGATATAAATACAAAAAAACCTATAATTACAACTAAAGATTTAATAGAATTTTTATATAATGCATTAAATTTACGTAATGTTATTTTAATGGATTTTTCATGTTCTTCGATTGGAAAAGATAAATTAACTGATACAGAAAAACAAGATTTATTAGAATATGCAAATAAACATAATTATCATGGTGGAAACTATAAATTAAATTCTATAAAAAATAAGAAAAAAACTAAAAAAAATAAAAGTAAAAGTAATAATTATAAAAATAATAATTATAAAAATAATAATTATAAAAATAATCGTAAAACAAAAAAATATTTATAAAATATATTATTATTATTTATCTTCTAGAATAACTTTTTCTTCATCTTCTAGAATAAATTTTTCTTTATCTTCAATTTTATCTTCTTCAATTTTATCGTCTTCAATTTTAACTTCTTCAATTTTATCTTCTTCAATTTTATCTTCTTCAATTTTATCTTCTTCAATTTTATCGTCTTCAATTTTAACTTCTTCAATTTTATCTTCTTCAATTTTATCTTCTTCAATAAAATCTAAAACTTTATTCTCATCATTTTTGGTGCGGTTTTTTTCTAAAAAGCTGCCCTGTAGTTTATCATATAAGTATTCAGCATCAGCTATAATAGATGCATCAAAACCCTTCTTTTTCAATAATTTCAAAGCCATATGTTTTTTACTAACACCATCTCTAATTTTATAATCACCTTTAATATTATTATTTTCATCTATTTCAATATCAAAATATTTCTTAGAAACACAAACTTCATCCATACTAGCTAATACATCAAAATGAGTAGTAATGATATTTAGACATTTCTTCATCTTACACATATTCTTAATAATAGCATATGCTCCGCTCATTCCTTCTTGATAATTAGTAGAAACAAATATCTCATCCATAATATTAAAACTAAATTGATTTTTAGATTCAGCTTCATTTAACACTTGTAATTGCTGATAACATCTATTCATTTCTGCTTGAAATAGACTTTCTTTACCTTGACAATCAGGAATATTTAAGTAAGTTGCAATATTTGTAAATGGTGTAAAAGCAAATTCTCTTGCAGGTACAACTCCTACTGTTTGTCCTAGCAAAATACATTCAATTACTGATTTAATATAAGTCGATTTACCAGAACCATTGGGTCCAGTTATTAGTAAATTACTATATTCAGGAGCTTTATTTTTCTCGGTTTCTTTAACCTCTTTAACTCCAAGAGATACATCATTATATACTGGTAATGAACAACATATATTCCATACATCTACCCCTTTCACAATAGGAATATCACTTTCAAAAATAAAAGTGCAAATATTGCGATTATTTATTAAATTTACTTTATTATTAAATTTCTCTGAAATAGTAGAAATATCATTATTACCTTCTTTTAGCCATTTTCCAATACTACTCCAAACATCGATATATGCCATATATTTACAAAATGGTTCTAAAACATTTTTCATATCTAAAAATTCTTTAAATGTTTTAATAATAATACCTTTATTTGATAAAATGGAAGGTTCATGATTAAATGTTGGATCATTTAGTAGATTAATTATAGTTGGATTAGTTAATAAAATTTTTACTTTTTCAATAACTGGAGTAAGTTCTGGAAAATCAAAACCCAACTTCATATTATAAAATTCAACAGCAACTTTTAACCATTTAGATATTTTATTCAAACGGGTATGAAACATGTTAATAATTTTATTATAAGTAATACTTACTTGAACACTATTATAAATACCGTAAAGATAAGTAATAAATAAAAAGCTCATATATATATATGTTCCAGCAGAACTATTCATAAATGCAACAAACCATTTAACCAATGATAATAAAATACTTTTAATATTAAAAGGATTTGATTCACCAATTGCAGAACCACCACCAGTCATTGCTTCTGCAACTTTTACTAAACCACTATTTAAAATTTTATCAAGATTAGAGAAAAACCCAGTCCCACCAAGTATCATTTTTTTAGTTATAGTCCAAAATACATCAAATGGTAATGGTACTTTTAATACATATCGCATAAATATATATGGTGCAAACATAAATATAAATGGTGCAAGCGCACCATAAGCTGGACTAAATATGATGATAAAATAATAGAATATTTTAAGAAATGTTTCATTATAATTTAATTTTTGTAAAGGTAAGAATTGAAAAAAAACTACTTTATATACATCTAACATTTCTGGACTATCAGTCATTTGCATTGCTAGAATATCTTTTTCTATTTTAGAACACATTTCTAATTTTTTACATATTTCATTTAGTTTAGGATTTTTCAAAAAACTTAATGAAAATTTTTGTCGTTGTTTAAGTAATTTAATTAATTCAGGAACTGAATTTGATTTTAATTTTGGATCTAGAATAATAGATTGTAGTAGAGTTTTACCAATTTGTGTATTTGTACGATTAAATTTTTCAAAAAATGAATTAGAATTTGTCTTTGTATCATTTGTACTATTACTATCTTGGTTTGATTGAAAAAATTCTAGTTCATTATATTTATGTCCTTCTTTAGAATTAAGTATATTTTGAGGAAAATCAACATGCAATTCTAGAATAGTTTTTATAATTGATGTAACATCGATATTATCATTAGAAAATGTTTTATTAATATCTAATTCATTTTCATCTAAAACAGAAGAATTTGGTAAAAATGATTTAATTTTATTAAATATAGTAGTAAAAGTACTGCTAGTACTGCTAGTACTTTCAGTATTATCAGTATTTTGTTCTGTATTTAAATTCTCTTTATTTGATTCCATTGTTTATTATTAATATTATAATTAGTATTATAATTAATATTTACTTAATTATATGATTAAAAACTTTTTAAAAATACTTATAAAATTTGCTTTTTATAATAAAGATATATATGATGAAAAATAATAAAACGAAATTAAATTTTTTTACTAATAATAAATATTAAATATAATAAAATAGTATTCAATATAGTTCTTTACTTATTTTAAATACGCAAAGCTCTAAATTATCCTAACATCATATATAAAAAGTAATTAACTAGAAGTATTCCAGTAGCTACAGTAATTAATATACCACCAGTATCGTAATTTATACTTGTATTACTTACTTTTATAAATTCACTTTGTTTATTAATAAAATCAGTAATCGCACCTGTAACAAATTTTGTACTATATATTAGAATAAGTACAATACATAATATAATCATTATATTTAATGCGATTAATAATGGAATGTAACTAATTGTTTTTAATCCAATAAATGATAAAATAATAACCATACCTAGAAATGCTGATACACCTATAAATACAAATTTAATAATATTAGTTACAGAATCTAAAGTACCATTAACATCGCTATAATTAATTTTAGAATTATCAATATTATTAATTATATAATCCATGTATAATGAAAATTTAAAATTTCCATTATTAGGTAATGTTGGAATATTTGGTAAAGTTATAGTTACATTAGGAACAATTGGTACTGTTGGTAAATTTAAAGCTACACTAGCTCTTACATTTAGAAGAGGTTCATTAGCATAACCTATTGTAAATAATGTTAAAGTAGTTATAAAAAGTATAATACAAATATATTTAACAAAAGCAAATCTCATTTTTAATATTTTAATATTTTAATAATCTATTTTATATGAATATTTTAATTTGATATAATTTTAATATAATTTTAATATAATTTTAATATAATTTTAATATAATTTTTCTAAAAATATAAAAATTAATTATTCTAAATTAATATAGAATTATTAAATTATGAATGCTCTAATATTCAAGAATAAGAGATACCAAGATTTTAGTTAAGTTTTGCCAAACTTACTTATTAGGAACTAAAAGCAATACCACCCATACCACTATAAATACGTAATATATTATAATTTAAACCATAAACTCTATATTGTTGGGAACCTAAATTAGGTATAATATTATAAAATAGTTCTTTAGTATCGATTTTAGAAAAATTACTGCATCCGCTAGGTTGATGTTCTTCAGGTTTTACACTGAAAGAATAAATATATATAAAACTATTAGGACTTCTAGTATGTTTTTGATATGGTTGTATTAAACGAAAATAATTACCATTTCGAATACTAAATCTTTGAATACCATTAACATATATTAATGCACTAGCAATAATATTGCCTTGTGGTACAACAGGATCTACTGTATTAGAATAATTAAATAGATTATTAGTATTAAAAATTGCATCTAACTGATTTACCCAAAATAATTCTTTAATTGGAAGATTAAAATTTAATTTAAATCTTTCAGTTTGTATATTTGCACCTATTGATTGAGAACCACTGAATTGTAATTGTTCAATCAAATAACGATGTTTAGCACTAGCAAATTCTTTTTGTTCAATAGTATCAAGATATATGTAATCAACATAAAGACGAGTTTCTATTATATTTGTACTATATGAATCATCAATAACACCATTTGGTTTAATATAAATAGTTGTATTATTATATCCTACA
>Ga0214919_10005680_pt1 | contig 17525 bp, 14 predicted proteins | sample LL1503_MetaG_FD_177994 | JGI IMG/M metagenome (GOLD analysis project Ga0214919, IMG submission 177994) | Freshwater microbial communities from Lake Lanier, Atlanta, Georgia, United States - LL-1503 | ecosystem: Environmental > Aquatic > Freshwater > Lake | place: USA: Georgia | collected...
ACCCGGCGTGGCAACAAAGGGCCCCATCCGACGACGGCTGGTGGCGACCACCATCATCGCGGCCATTATCGGAACCGAGATGACGCCATTGACCACCGCGCTCCAATAGAGGGCCTTGATCGGGTCAATGGGGCTAAATCCAAGGGCCACGCCCAAGATCATGGCCGCAGCGATCACGCCGTAGAACCCGCGCGCCTCATAGGCCTTGCGCTCTAGCCCTTCAGGCCAACCACGCGCCTCGGCAATGGCATAGGCGGCTGATCCGGCCAGTACCGGCACGGCCAAGAGGCCGGTCCCGATAATGCCGAGACTGAACAGCAAGAAAGCCGCCTCTCCGGCAACAGGACGCAAGGCCATGGCCGCTTGGGCTGCCGTCTCGATCCTGTCGATGCCTTGGTCATGCAACGCCACCGCTGCGGCCAGAATGATCGCCATGCTGATCAGGTTGGAAAAGGCCATGCCGACATAGGTATCCAGACCAATCCGGCGAAGCTGGGCCGGGGCCTCTTCGGGATGGGTGCGCAGGTCATGGTCCAGCGGCGCGGCGTCGAGGTCCTCAACCTCCTGCGAGCTTTGCCAAAAGAACATGTAGGGGCTGATGGTCGTGCCAAAGACCGCCACCACCATGGTCAGGGTGTCTCGGTTCCACGTCAGATGCGGCCAGACCGTGCGAGCGGCGACCTCCAGCCACGGCACCTGTACCGTCATCACCACCGCAACATAGGAAAAGAGCGACAGGGTCAGCCATTTCAGCACCCGCACATAGCGGTGATAGGGCATCAAGACCTGCAGCATCAACGACAGGACCCCAAACATCAGGGCAAAACCATGCTCGCCAAAACCCAGCACGAGGGCCGAGGCCTGCCCCATAGCGGCAATGTCAGCGGCAATGTTCAAAGTGTTGGTGAAGAACAGCAAACCGACCAGAACATTCAGCACCACCGGCGGAAAGGTCTGTTTGATATTGCTGGCCAGACCTTGGCCCGTGACCCGCCCGATCCGCGCACTGACCGACTGAATCGCGGCCATCAGGGGAAAGGTGGCAACGATGGTCCAGAGCATATTGAGGCCAAAGACGGCCCCGGCCTGCGAGTGGGTCGAGATACCGCCCGGATCAACATCCGCCGCGCCTGTAATCAGGCCCGGACCGAGATTACTCAGAAAGGAGGCCTTACGAGGCGTTGGGGGCACAAGGGGCTCAGGAATTTGCAACAATGTGCCTTCCAATCGGGACCAGCCAAAAGCCTTCTGCCTTTGGCCAGCCCCTGTCTATGGAATTCGATAGATTCAGGGCCGCGTCACGATGGGGAAGTCCCCGCCGCCCTTATCGAACAGCTCGGTCAACTTGGCGAAGGCCCGCACATCCCCGTCGATCTTGGCCTTGCCAGTCATCACCGCAGACGCCAACGACGTGCCCATCAAGATGCTCTGCAAGAACAGGGGACGGGCCACGGTCAAGGTCGCATCGACCGGTCCCGGTGCCGCGCCCGGCTCGGCGATCAGGACGCCGTTACGCACGCGGATATAGACGCTCTCATTGCGGTCCGGTAACACCATGGCCAGCTTGAGATTGACGCCTTCAGCCTTGGCTGCGTCGAGCCTAACCGACAGCAGATCGAACAGCATCACGGTCGGCAGATTGGCGACCATATCGCTGGACATGGGCAAGCTGGAGGCCTTTTGCACACCCTTACGCAGCTCGGTTGCGCCCATCAGGTAGATATTGCGGCCCAACGAGCTCTCCTGCTGATAGCCCAACTGATCATAGGCGCTGGCCAGCATCTCGCGGGCAGCGACATTGGCGCTCTCGGCCATCACCACATTGTTCAGCAAGGTTGCGGCCCAGCTATAGTCACCCTTATCGATCGACAGCTTGGCCAGAGCCATCACCTTGTCGGCCCCGCCCATCGCCGCGACATAGCGCTTGCCCTCCTCGGCAGGGGGCAGATCGGCTAGATGCACGGGATTGGCGTCGTACCAGCCCATATAGCGCTGATAGACCGCGCGGCTGTTGAACCGCATGGTCCCGTAATAACCCTTATTGTACCAGCTATCGTTCAAGGCCTTAGGCAGGACGACCTTGGCTGCGATCTCTTCGCCGGTCAGACCTTGGTTCATCAGCCGCACCGACTGATCGTGCAGGAACTTGTAGGCGTCGCGGTGGTTTTCCAAGAAGCCGTTGACCTCCGCCTTACCAAAGCGCGGCCAGCCGTGGCTGGTGAACATGATGTCGGTATTGGCCCCATAGAGGCGCACCGATTCGGTCAGATATTCGGCCCAAGCCTTGGCATCACGCACCAGAGCGCCCCGCGGGGTTAGCACATTATGCATCGACACATTGGCATTCTCAGCCATGCACAAAATATGCAGGTCGGGCAGGAAGAAGTTCATTTCCGACGGCGCTTCGGTGCCCGGCGTGATCTGGAACTGCAGGCGCACTCCATCAATGACCATCTCTTGGCCGGTCTTGGTGATCAACACGGTGGGGGCGATCAGGGTGACGGTGCCTTTGGACACCGCCATGCCGATGCCGCTGCCCATCTGGCCCTCGGGTCCAGGCTTAAGGAAATGGCCAAACTGATAGGTGGCGCGGCGGTTCATGGCCGTACCGGCGATGATATTCTCCGAGACCGCCTGCTCCATAAAACCTTGGGGGGCGATGACCTGAACCTTGCCCTCATCGACGTCCTTCTGGTCGATCATACCCTTGACGCCGCCGAAATGGTCGCCGTGGCTGTGGGTATAGATCATGGCCACGATGGGTCGGACGCCGAGCTTCTCATTGACCAGTTCGAGCGCGGCCTTGGCCACCTCAGCGCTGGTCAGGGGATCAACGACGATCCAGCCGGTCTTGCCCTTAATGAAGGTCACATTGGAAATGTCGAAGCCGCGCACCTGCCAGATGGTGTCGGACACTTGGAACAGGCCCGACTTGGCCAGCACCTGATCGTGACGCCAAAGGCTGGGATTGACCGTATCGGGCGCGTCACCCTTGACGAAATTGTAGGCGTTCAGGTCCCAGACCACCTCGCCGTCAGCGCGCTTGATGATCGGATCAGTCCGCGTGCCGAGATAGCCGCGGGAGGCAAAGTCAAAATCCTGACGATCCGCAAAGGGTAAGGTCTTGGCCAGAGCGCTCTGCGCCGCCTTGGTCGCCGCCGACGCCGGGTCTGCCGCATGGGCCGGAACAGCCGCGAGTGAGGCCATGGCCACCATGCTCATCAGGGTCTTACGAAATATCATCTCAGCTTCCATTCGATCGTTCGGCTCATGCCGATGGGTGTTTAGACATAGACAGGCCGTCTGCGGGCCATCTTGTGGAGATGGACTAAAGGGCCTTGTCCATGCCCGGCAGGATCAGGGGCGGACGATCACCGCCCATCTGTTCTTGGGTTTCAATGTCGACATCAAAGGTGACGAGGAAGCGCGAGACCATGAAATAGTAGCCGCAGGTCAGGACCAGCTCTTGCAGGGGGCGCAGGCCGATCAGGTCCATCATCTGATTGAACTGTTCGTCGCTTGGTCGACCGAGCGCCAGCACGGTCTCGACCATGGCGCAGACCGCTTGCTCGAGCGGGGTCAGGACCGCCATGTCACCGGCAATGACCGCGTCGATCCGCGCGTCCGCGATCTTGTAGGCCTGAGCGATGCGGCGATGCTGATAGACCTCATAGGCCGATCCGGTGATCACCCCGACCCGCAGGATCACGATCTCACGCAGCCACGGATCCAGCGCGGTGTGAGACAGGATCTGATTGCCGAGCTTGGTCACGCCATCGACCAGATCGCCGCTGTGGGCCAGCATGGCAAAGAGGTTCAGCGGCGGCAACTTGTCCATCGCCGCCTTGGCCCGACCCTCCAGCTTTGAGCGATCAAAATAGGGTACGCGCGCCATCAGCATCCTCCTTGGGCACCCGTCTTGAGCGGCGGGCTTTAAGGACTACTGTTTCAGATTTTGACGCCGCTGGCCATGGGCCCTCAGGCGGAAAGAAGCTCAGATTGAGGTGCGTTCAGGGGTGGAAAGGCGCTCGCGCGTAGACCGTCAAAGCGCTCTGCGGCTTGGCGAAACAGATCGACTGGATCCAGATCAAGCGCGCGGGCGATGATATCGAACTCGAGCAGCTCCACCCGCCGTTGGCGTTGCTCAATGGCGCAGATATGGGACTGGACCTTACCAATGCGGCGGGCCAGAGCGCGCTGGGTCAGGCCAGCCGCCAGCCTCGCCTCAATCAGCAGGTCGACCAGTTCGGCATAGTCATCGGTGAAGATCGCATTCATCGCACTCACCCCGGAAAGGCAGCAACAGCGGCGGCGGCACGGGCTGTAATCTCGCGCCAGTTTCCCGCACGGATCAGGTCCAGCGGCGCAATCCAGGTCCCGCCCACACAGAGCACATTGGGCTCGGCCAGATAGGCGCCGGCATTGTCTAAACTCACCCCACCGGTCGGACAGAACATGGCCTCGCCGAGCGGTCCGGCCAGCGCCCGAAGCATAGGCACGCCGCCGACGATTGAGGCGGGGAACAGTTTCATCGTGGTCATGCCTGCGGCCAACACGGCCATCACTTCGGACGCCGTGGCCACGCCGGGCACAAACGGAATGGGCGAGGTCTTGGCGGCGGCTAGCAGGTCGGGCGTCGATCCCGGCGATAGGGCAAAGCTCGCGCCCGCCTCGGCCACCGCATGCAGATCCCCAGGCGACAGAACCGTTCCGGCCCCCACCGCCATCTGCGGCACGTGGCGGGCGATGGCCTCAATCCCGGGCAATCCGGCCGGGGTGCGCAAGGTTACCTCAATAGCGGTGAGGCCCCCTTCAAGCAGGGCATGGGCCAAGGGGATGGCCTGATCGGCCGTCTCAATCGTCACCACCGGCATGATCCGCGCCTTGCGAAACAGGGCCTGTATATCCACGGTCATAGGGGCGACTTTCCTTGGACTTGGGCGGGAAATAGCAGATTGGCCGCGCCCAAAAGGCCGGGCTGGGGGTGGCGGATCAGGGCGATGGGCAGGGTCGTCAGCAGGTGCTGCGACCGACCCTTGGCCTCAAACCGTGAGCGCACTGCTGCGGTGTTCAAGAACGGGGTCATGCGCGGCGCCATTCCGCCGGCAATGGCGACGGCAGAAGCCCCATGGATCAGGGCCACATCGCTCAGCACCGAGCCCAAGATCAGACAGAACCGTTCGACCGCCTCGACGGCCAAGGGGTCGCTGGCCAACAGGGCCGCTTCTAGGATCGCCGGTGCCCCGGGCGAGGCCTTGGCCGCACCCCTGATTTCCGACAGGGCCTCGTAGAGATGGCCAAGCCCCGGCCCCGAAAGGATGCGCTCATTGGAAATGCGCGGAAACTTGCCGAGCAACAGCCGCAGGATCTCGATCTCCAAGCCATCGATGGGGGCAAAGCTGACATGCCCACCTTCGCTGGCCAAGATCACCTCGGCCCCGTCTTCGGTCAGCATCCGGCCTCCGACGCCAAGGCCCGTGCCCGGCCCAACGATTGAAACAACGCCGGTTAGGCGCTCTGGCCAAGCCGGACCGGGGAGCGATTCCACGTCCCGAGAGGTCAAGGCCCCAATCGAATGGCCAATGGCGGTGAAGTCATTGACCACCTCGAACCGGTCCAGACCAAAGGACTGTTTCAAGCCCTCGATACTGAAGGACCAGTCGCGATTGGTCAGCTTGACCTGATCGCCGGTGATGGGACAGGCGACCCCAAAGGCCGCTTGGGTTGGACGTAAATCAGGCTCCAGCCCCTCCAGATAGGCCTGAAGACATTGGGCCAAGGTTGGGAAATCCTCGGCAGCCAAGTCCTGCCGATGGTCGAGGCTCAGGGTGCCGTCCGATGCTCTCTGAGCAAGGGCAAAACGGGCATTGGTTCCGCCAATATCCGCGACCAGTCCGATCTGTGAGGTCCTATCCGTCATCTCAACATCCTAAACCGGGCTAAAGAAGCCGCCCCCGCGATCTGCGGGCAGGGCAGCGGCTCTAAAGCCTGCAAACAGTTCACGCCCCAGCCCCTGAACTGAGCGGGCATCGGGCACAAAGGCTGGTCGGGCCGCCATCACATCGGCGGCCACCTCGACCTGCAAAAGGCCCTGCTCTGCATCTAACAGGACCATGTCACCGTCAATGATCTTGCCAATCACGCCGCCGCCCAGCGCTTCGGGCGTCAGGTGGATGGCTGCGGGCACCTTGCCCGAGGCGCCGGACATGCGGCCATCCGTGATCAGACCCACCCTTTGTCCCCGGTCCAGCAAGGCCCCCAGAACCGGGGTAAGATTGTGTAGTTCAGGCATGCCGTTGGCGCGCGGTCCTTGGCCCACCACCACAGCGACGAAATCACCGGTCAGATCACCGGCTTCAAAAGCGATCTGCAGCGCCTCTTGGCTGGCAAAGACCTTGGCAGGCGCGCGGACGCGGTGGTCCTGAGGCTTCAGGGCCGAGGTCTTGAGCACGGCACGGCCAAGATTGCCGGACAAAACGGCTATCCCGCCGTGGGCCGAGAAGGGATCAGAGGCGGGGCGCAGGACCGACAGGTCTAGGCTTTCGCGCGCTGCTGGCCGCCACCGCAGCACCTCACCGTCGAGCCACGGCTCCTCAGTCTGCCGCCGCAGGCCAAAGCCGCTGACGGTCTGAACATCCTCATGCAGCAGGCCAGCCTCGATCAGTTCTCGAAACAGGAACCCGCAGCCACCAGCGGCTTGGAAATGGTTGATGTCGGCCACGCCGTTGGGATAGATCCGGGCCAGAAGCGGCGTGACACCAGAAAGATCGGCAATGTCTTGCCAAGTCAGATGAATGCCCGCCGCCGCCGCCATGGCTACCAGATGCAGGGTGTGATTGGTCGACCCCCCCGTCGCCAGCAGGGCCACCGTGGCATTGACGATCGACTTGACCGTCACCACCGCGTGGAAGGGCGTATAGTCCTCGCCCAAGGCACTGATCGCCACCGCCCTTTGGGTCGCGGCACGGGTTAAGGCGGTGCGCAACGGGCTGTTAGGAGCGACAAAGGCAGCCCCCGGCAGATGCAGGCCCATGGCCTCCATCAACATCTGGTTGGAATTGGCGGTGCCATAGAAGGTGCAGGTGCCCGGCGCGTGATAGGACGCGGCTTCGGCCTCCAGCAGTTCGGCGCGGCTGGCCTCGCCTAGGGCATAGCGCTGCCGCACCTTGGCCTTGTCGGGATTGGGCAGGCCCGAAGGCATGGGCCCAGACGGCACGAACAGGCTGCCCAGATGGCCAAACCGCGCCGCCGCAATGAACAGACCCGGCACGATCTTGTCGCAGATACCCAGATAGAGCGCGGCATCGAACACATCGTGCGACAGGCCAATGGCCGCTGACATGGCCACCACATCGCGGCTGATCAGGGACAGTTCCATGCCGCCCCGGCCTTGGGTCACGCCGTCGCACATGGCTGGCACCCCGCCCGCCACCTGAGCCGTCGCCACAACCTCGCGGGCTGCGGCCTTGATCTGGTCGGGATAGGTCTCATAGGGCTGATGGGCCGAGAGCATGTCATTATAGGCGGTGACAATGCCGATATTGGGCCGCTCGGCCAGCTTGAGGGTCAGCTTCTCCCAACCCTCATCAGCGGCGGCGAAACCGTGGGCCTGGTTGCCACAGCTCAACCGCCCGCGCGCCGTGCCGGAAGCCAAGGCCTCTTGCATCTGGGCCTCATAGGCCGCGCGGCCATCGCGGCTGGCTTCGGTAATCCGGGCCGTAACCGCGGCCATGACGGGGTGAAGAGGGATTGGCTTGGAGCTCATGGGATCAATCCACCCATTCGCGGCCAGACCGTTCGGTCAGGCCAAAGGCACCGGACGGTCCCCACGAGCCGGGAAGATAGGGCTTGGGGCTCATACGCGCCTCGGCCCACGCCTTTTCCAAGCCGTCAATAAAGGTCCAGGCCTGTTCGACCTCGTCCCGGCGCACGAACAGGGTTCGGTCGCCTCGGAACACGTCGAGCAACAGCCGCTCATAGGCAATCCGCCGGCGCCCGCCCTCGCCGCCATAGCTGGCCGAGAGGCTTAAGGAGAGGGGCATATTTTGCAGCCTCATGCCGCCTTGATCGAGGCCCGGGCGCTTATTCATCAAGGTCAGCTTGATGTCCTCATCAGGCTGGAGATCGATCACCAGACGGTTTGGCGACAGGTCTTCGGATCCCGCCTGTTGGAAGATCGAGTGCGGCACCGACTTGAACTGAATGACGATCTTGGTCCGGCGCTCAGCCATGCGCTTGCCGGTGCGCAAAAAGAACGGCACGCCCGCCCAGCGCCAGTTGTCGATCTCGCAGCGCAGGGCCACAAAGGTCTCAGTATCGGTCTGGCGACCCACCTCGTCCTGATAGGCCTTGGTTGGGAACCCTTGGATAGAGCCGGCCTGATATTGGCCGCGCACGCTGTGCTGTTGGGCCGAGGCATGGGTGAAGGGACGCAGCGAGCGCAGCACCTTGACCTTTTCGGTCCGCACCGAGTCAGGATCAAGGTCGGACGGCGGCTCCATGGCCACAAGACAGAGGAGCTGCAGCATATGGTTCTGCACCATGTCCCGCGCCGCGCCATATTCGTCATAATAGGGCCAGCGCTCGCCAATGCCTTCGGTCTCGGCAATGGTGATCTGGACGTGATCGATGGTCCGGCCGGTCCACAGCGGCTCAAAGAAGGTGTTGGCGAAGCGCAGGGCAATCAGGTTCTGCACCGTCTCCTTGCCCAGATAGTGGTCAATGCGGAAGATCTGCTCTTCATTAGCCACCGCCGCCACGGCGCGGTTGATAGCCTTAGAACTTTCAAGATCGCGGCCAATTGGCTTTTCCAGAACCAGACGGCTATTGTTCTGAATGAGCCCCGCCGCCTTCAGATTGGCACAGGCCAACGCATAGAGACTGGGCGAGAGAGCAAAGAAGACGGTCAGTTGATCAATAGAGCCAATGACCTCGGCCAAATGGGCCGCGCCCTCTGGAACGGTCACATCGCCGGTGACATAGCGAATACGCGACAGAAACCGGTCCAGCACGGCGTCGTCGATCCCATCGCGGCTCGACAGGTCCGCGCGCAATCCGGCCTTGAAGCTCTCATCCGTACCTTGCAGCCGCGCCACGCCGAATAGGGCCAGCCCCTCTGGCAGCAGTCCATCAGCATCCAGATGCAGCAAGGACGGCCACAACATCCGCTTGGCGAGGTCCCCCGTGGCCCCCAACAGGACCAGAGCGCGTGACCCGCTGATCGATGGCTGATCTGAGGATTGCATATGGCTTGCTCGTTCCTGAGGCCGTTTTTTGTCGATTGACAGCGATGTCATAGACGCGCTTCGTCCTATTGGCCAGACCAAATTTCAGTGAGTTTTTGGTGACGGGCACAGGCCCGATGATCTAGGGTCAACGATGGGAGTTAAACAATGGAAACTGGCACACAGTTCCACCAATCTTCACTAGAAGGGTCACGAGGCAAGAAAACCTCAAAGGCGTCTGCTAAAAGGAACGATCCAATCCCTCTGAGTGCGATTCATGACCTCTGCCCTACCGCCCCTCGCCAACCGCACTGATCGGTTCTTTCCCTTCTACGCGATGGAGTTGGTCAAGCAGGCCTTGGCGCTGGAGGCGCAAGGTCGCTCGGTGATCAATATGAGCATTGGCGAGCCGGACTTTACCGCGCCGCCCGCCGTCGTTGAGGCCCTCATGGAGGCCGCTCAGGCCGGGAAGACCGCCTATACCCAAGCCTTTGGCATCACGCCCCTGCGCGAGGCGATCGCGCACTATTACAAGACTGAATATGGCGTTGATATTGCCCCTGACAGGGTGGTTGTTACCGCAGGAGCCTCTGCGGCCCTGACGCTGGCGGCCTGCGCGCTCGTCAATCCGGGCGACAAGGTGCTTCTCAGCGACCCGACCTATCCCTGTAACAGCCAATATATCAACGCCTTTGACGGGGTCCCGACCCTGATCCCAGTGAGCCCAGAAACCCGCTTTCAACTGACCGCTGATCTGATCGATGCCCATTGGAGCGAAGGGGTGCGCGGCACCTTAATCGCCTCCCCCGCCAATCCCACAGGTACCTCGATCCCGTTTGAGGAACTGGGCAAGATCATTGAGACCGTGCGCGCCAAGGGCGGCTTTAGCATCGTGGATGAGATCTATCTGGGCCTGTCCTATGACGGCGAGGCGCGAACGGCGCTGGAATATGGCGATGACATCATCGTCTCCAACAGCTTTTCCAAGTTCTTCAACATGACGGGCTGGCGGCTCGGTTGGCTGATCGTGCCGCCCGCCTTTGTCGCCACCTTCGAGAAACTGGCACAGCACCTGTTCATCTGCCCCTCGGCCTTGGCGCAACATGCGGCCCTGGCCTGTTTCACCCCCGAATCGATGGCCATCTATCGCCAGCGCAAGGACGAGTTCAAAGCCCGCCGGGACTATATTGTTCCGGCCCTCAAATCATTGGGCTTTGGCGTGCCGGTCGATCCAGACGGGGCCTTCTATGCCTATATCGATTGCAGCGCCTTCAGCACCGACAGCACCCATTTCGCCCACCATATGCTGCAAGAGATCGGCGTCGCCATGACCCCCGGCCTCGATTTTGGCATGGCAGAGCCTCAGCGCTATTTGCGCCTGTCCTACGCCACCCATCTGGACCGGCTGCGCGAGGCGGTGGAGCGGATGAGGGTCTGGCTGCCCAGCCAGAGGATCGGTTAGGGGCGCAAAGGCCCTATCGCCGCCCGCCCCCTTCCCTCTTTGGCCTTTGCGCGCTAACTCAGGTCCATGACCCTTGATCCCGTCGCCTTTGCGCAGGCCCTGATCCGGCGCCCCTCTGTCACCCCTGCTGATGCAGGGGCGATGGATGTCTTGCAGTCAGCCCTGTCCGACCTTGGCTTTGCCTGTCGCCGCATGCCCTTTGAGGGCATCGAGAACCTCTATGCGCGGCGCGGCACGAGCGGACCCAATCTGGCCTTTGCCGGTCACACCGACGTGGTGCCGGTCGGGGATGCCGCCGCCTGGACCACCGGCCCTTTCGATGCCCAGATCATTGACGGCGTGCTCTACGGGCGAGGGGCCGTCGATATGAAGGGCTCGATTGCCGCCTGGACCGCCGCCGTCAGCCGCGTTTTGGCCAAGGGCGAGATATCCGGCTCCCTGTCCCTTCTGATCACCGGCGATGAGGAGGGCAAGGCCATCCATGGCACCGGCCCCGTCGTCGAGGCCTTGCTGTCTGAGGGCGAGACCATCGATCATGTCGTGCTGGGCGAACCGACCAGCGCCGCAAGGCTGGGCGACCAGCTCAAGATCGGACGGCGCGGCAGTGTCAATGCCTGGATCACGGTCGAGGGGGTCCAAGGCCACGTCGCCTATCCCCATCAGGCCGCCAATCCGATCCCCGTCCTGATCCGCCTTCTGGCTGAGATCCAAGCCCATGTGCTCGATCAGGGCCACCCGCGGTTCCCGGCCTCGAACCTCGAGGTCACGACCATCGACGTGGGCAATCCCGTCACCAATGTCATTCCAGCCAAGGCCACGGCCCGGCTCAATATCCGCTTTAACCCCTTGCATGATGGCGACAGCCTGATCGCGTGGCTGGAAGGGGCCTGTGCCAAGGCCGGGGTTGGGTTTGATGGGACTGTGACCCTAGAGCCCGTCCTGACCGGCAATGCCTTCATCACTGAGCCAGGTCCCTTCGTCGATGTGCTGGCGGCGGCGGTCAAGTCCGTGACCGGTGAAGCCCCAATCCTGTCCACCACCGGGGGAATCTCAGACGCCCGCTTCTTACGCAAACTCTGCCCCGTCGTGGAGTTGGGACTGGTCGGCGCGACCATGCACGCGGTCGATGAATGTACGTCGGTGCAAGAAGTCGAGGACCTGACGCGAATCTATGAACAGGTGATTTTGGGATATTTTGCGGGGCTGTAGGGGGGTAGACCCCCTACCCCGGCTGCGCCGGTACTTCCCCCAAAGGGGGAAGATCAAGGGACGCTAAATCTTCCCCCTCTGGGGGAAGTGGCGCGCAGCGCCGTAGGGGGCCTTGTTTTCTGTCTTCCATTTTCCCCGCGAAGGCGGGGACCCAGACCCTTGCACACCTCCGGATCGTTCGTTCACCATCCTCGTCCTTCGACGGGCGTAAGGTTAGGATGAATGTGAGGACCGTGGATGACCCCCTCACCCAACCCTCTCCCCCAAGGGGGCGAGGGCTTTATCGTTCTTAGCCCTCTCCCTGTGGGAGAGGGTTGGGTGAGGGCCTTGTTTGTTTTCTGTAGACCGTTCATCATCATAGGTGGTGTTTCAATCCAATCCTCCCGGATCACCCCTCCATGGCCCTTGAAACAAGACCCGAAATCATCACCCTCAAACGCAGCGAGGACCTGCGCCGTTGGTACTGGTTGAAGTCTGAATTAATCGCCTTGGCCCGTCATCTTGGCATCCATACCGGCGGCGGTAAGGATGATCTGACGGAACGGATCGCCGCTAAGCTCGACGGCAAAACCCTAACCCCAACCAAGGCCCCAAGACCGAGCGGCCCACAGCTCACCGGCACTCTAAAGAGAACCACCGTCATCCCCAGCGGCCAAAGACTGACCCAAACCCTACGCGATTTCTTCGCCTCAGAACTGGGACCGGATTTTCGGTTTGACGGTCATATGCGCCAGTTCATGGCGCAAGGCGCGGGCAAAACCCTTGGTGAGGCGCTCGAACATTGGAAGGCGACACGTAATGCTCCGCCCTCTGACATCGGCGCCCAGTTCGAATTAAACCGCTTTACCCGCCAGTGGTTCAAGAACCATCCAGACGGTTCACGGCAAGAGATGCTCACAGCGTGGGAAGAGTACCGACGCCTTCCCATCGATGCTAGGGCGCGGGCCTAGGAGCGCTCGAACGCTTGGGTTGGCAAACCCCCTACCCCGGCTTCGCCGGTACTTCCCCCAGAGGGGGAAGATCAAGGGAGGCTAAATCTTCCCCCTCTGGGGGAAGTGGCGCGCAGCGACGAAGGGGGCCTTGTTTTTCCTCCGTTTTCCCCGCGAAGGCGGGGACCCAGACCCTTGCACACTTCCGGATCGTTCGTTCACCATCCTCGTCCTTCGACGGGCGTAAGGTTAGGATGACTGTGAGGACCGTAGATGACCCCCTCACCCAACCCTCTCCCCCTGAAGGGGGCGAGGGCTTTATCGTCCTTAGCCCTCTCCCTGTGGGAGAGGGTTGGGTGAGGGCCTTGTTTGTTTTCTTAAACAAGACCCTCGCCCCCTCAATAGCCCACACCCGTCAGATAGAGCCCATCCGCAGGCGCGACGGGGCCGCAGGCTTGGCGGTCGCGGGCCTCTAGCAGGGTCTTGATGTCTGCGGCTGTCCAGCGCCCGATCCCCACCTGACAGAGGCTTCCGGCCATTGAGCGGACCTGGCGATGCAGGAACGAGCGGGCTTCGAAGACCAGATGGACCTCCTCCCCCTCGCGCCAGACCCGTGCCACATCCAAGGTCTTGAGGGGGGATTTGGACTGGCACTGCATGTCGCGGAAGGTGGTGAAATCGTGATGGCCGACCAGCACCTGGGCCGCCCCATTCATGGCCTCAACATCAATAGGACGGCGCACATGCCAGACCCGGCCCTGATCAATGGCCGGGGGACTGCGCCGATTGAGGATGCGGTAAAGATAACGCCGTCCAGTGGCGGAAAACCGGGCGTGGAAATTGTCAGCCACCTTTTCGGCCTCAAGGATCGAGATCGGCTGGGGCATCAGATAGGCATTGAGGGCGTCGCGCACCATGGCGGGGCGCCAATCGCGCTCTAGGTCCATATGGATCACCTGTCCGGTGGCATGGACGCCCGTATCGGTGCGACCCGCCGCAATCAGGCGAATCTTCTGGCCGCTAAAGCCGAGCACCGCCGCCTCGATGGCCCCCTGAACAGAGGGCAAGGTCTCCTGCGCCTGAAAGCCGCGATAGGGGCGCCCATCATATTCGACCAGTAGACGATAGCGGGGCATCAGCTCAGCCGCGTCCCGATGGCGAGCGGTAGGCCGCGCACAAAGAGGTCGGTCTCCTGCGCCGACTTGCCTTCACGTTGTGCCCGCAGCAGCCTGACCGCCCCGTCACCGCAGGCGATCAAGAGCTGATCATCCAGCACCTCGCCCGGCGCACCCGATGCGGGCTCGGTGCGAGACAAGAGCGCCTTGACCCTGACCGGCCCCCTGTCACCGGCAACCTCGAACCAAGCCCCCGGAAAGGGAGACAGGCCGCGAATGTGACAATCGACCTGCTCGGCCGGTAAGGACCAGTCAATGCGCGCCTCAGCCGGCTTGATCTTCTTGGCATAGGTGATGCCCTCGAGCGGCTGGTCCGTTTCGATCGCCGCACCGCGCTCAACTGCCGCCAGCGCCCGCGGTGCCAGATGGGCCCCGACAGCGGCCAAGCGCTCATGCAGGCTTCCGGACGTGTCCAGCGGTCCAATCCGCACCGTTTCGGACAGCAGCACCGGTCCCTCGTCCAGACCTTCGCTCATATGCATGACCTGAACACCCGTGACATCATCGCCCGCCATGATCGCACGCTGGATGGGGGCAGCCCCCCGCCAACGGGGCAGGAGCGAGGCATGGAGATTGAAACAGCCCAAACGCGGCGCATCGAGCACCTCTTTGAGCAGGATCTGGCCATAGGCGACGATCACCGCTGCATCCAAATCGAGGGCTTGAAAGGCCGCAATCTCTTCTGGAGCCTTCATCGACGCGGGCGTGCGGACCGTTAGGCCAAGGCTGTCGGCAAAGGCGTGAACGGGTGAGGGCTTCAACTCTTGACCTCGGCCGCGCGGCGCGGGGGGCTGTGAATAGACCGCCACGACCTCATGCCCTGCGGCGACCAACTCGGCCAGGGTTTGAACGGCGAAATCAGGGGTGCCCATAAAAGCAATACGCATGAGCGCTCTTTACCCTTCGGCGCGCCGAGAGGCTAGACCGGGATAGCCTCAGGATTATTTGAGGTGCGGGTCAGCCACTCAAACCGCAGGCCCATGGCCACGGCCGCCACGGACAGGCCCGCCGCAAGGCCGATCCAAATGCCCACCCCCTTAAGGCCAAAGGGGATGGCGAGGATCAGACAGATCGGCGCGCCCGCGAGCCAATAGCTGGCTCCGGCAATGATCATCGGGACGCGGGCATCTTTGAGACCCCTAAGGGACAGCCCCCCGATCACTTGGAGGGCGTCAAAGACCTGAAAGGCGGCGGCGATCATCAAAAACTGGGTCGCATAGGTGATGACTTGAGTCTCTTGCGCGGTCGGGGATCCGAAATAGAGGCTGGCGATCTGACGACCGGCAAAGGCCATGGCCAAGCCGCACAGGCTGATGAACCCGACCCCCACGACCATAGCAACAAATCCGGCCAGACGCGCGGCGGCCATATCCCCTCGGCCCGTCGCCAGACCCACGCGCACCGTCGCGGCCATACCAATGCCAAGCGGCACCATAAAGGTCACCGAAGCAAAGTTCAGCGCCACCTGATGGGCGGCCAACTGATCGGCGCCAAAGGTACCCATCACGAGGGTCATGACATTGAACAACATGGCCTCAAAGATCATGGTCATGCCGATGGGTAGGCCCAGACGGAAGACCTCGGCGAGCAACCGATGGGCCGGAGCAAGGAGCCCCTTAAAGGGCTGATAGGCCCGCAGATCCGGGTCCAGCAGGACAATGGCGACCATAGCCACAAAGCTAAAGATGCCTGAACTGGCCGTCGCGATCCCGGCCCCGACCATCTCAAGGCGCGGAAAGCCGAAATGGCCAAAGATCAGGGTATAATCGGCCAGTGCGTTCCAAAGGATCGTCGCCAACATCACCCACAGGGCCGCTCGCGGCTTGCCGGTCGAGGTGGCAAAATTGCGTAACACCAAAAAGCCCAAGGTAAAGGGCATGCCGATCGCCAGAACACTGACAAACTGCCCTGCACCCTTGGCCAGCAAGGGCTCCTGCCCCAAATGGAGTAGGATCCATTCGGCTGAGACCAACAGCGCTGCCATCGGCAAGGCCAAGAGGGCCACAGCCCATAGACCCATACGCACAATGGTTCGCACCGCCTCGCGATTATCCGGATCAGCCCCCAGACTTTGCGCGATCATCGGCGCGACCGCTTGCGAGGGACCGGCTCCAATTAGCCAGGCAAAATAGTAGATCGTGCTGCCAATCGCGCCCGCTGCCAGCGCCGTCTGGTTCAAGCGGCCCAGCATGATCACGTCGGTGGTCATCACCGCCATCCCTGCCAACTGGGTAAAGACCAGCGGAATGGCCAAGGTCACCAAGGCCACCGTCTCCACGCGCCATGCCATCCACCGCGACGGGGCGGCCAGATCAGGCGAGGTGGAGGTCACAGGGTCAGTCACGGTCATTCTTCACTTTAACGGAAGGGTGGCTAAGGGCGCAAAGAGGAAAGCGAGAGTTAAGAAACCCTAACCCCTCACCAGTCCTTAAAGTGCTTGGACAGTTTCAGGCCTTGGCGCTGATAGTGCGAGCCGCCCGTGCCATAGAGGCGATTGGGTCGGGCCAAGAGCGGTTCATAGACAAGGCGGGCCACCGTCTGGCCATCTTCGAGCAGGAACGGGGTCTCGTGGCTGCGGACCTCGAGAACGCCGCGCGATCCAACCCCGCCCGCCTCTTCGGTGCCAAAGCCTGGATCGAAAAAGCCTGCATAATGGACGCGAAACTCGCCGACCGACGGATCAATCGGGGTCATTTCGGCGGCTTGTAGGACGGGGATCTCTACGGCGTCTTTCGAGGCCAGAATATAGAACTCGCCCGGATCGAGCATCAGTTCGCCCCGGCGCGGTTCCAACGGCTCCCAGAAATCGCGCGGATCGTGGCCACCGACCTTGTCCAGATCGATGACGCCGGAATGACGACGCGCCCGATAGCCCGCCAAATCACCGGTCAGATCGACCCCGACACTGCGGGTCTCCAGATGGGCGGGCTGACCCTGCTTAAGCCGAAGTTGATTGAGCCGCGTGCCGGTGCGCACAAGGATCGAAAAGGTCTGAGGGGCAATCTCGATATAGAGCGGTCCGTCATAGCCGCTGGCCACATCGTCAAAGGCGCGGCTGTGGTCGGTCAGGAGGCGCACAAAGACATCAATCCGACCGGTCGAGCTCTTGGGATTGCCGCGCGCGGACAGGCCGGGGGCCAACTGAAGCCGCTCTTGCACCTCAGCAATATAGACGCAGCCGCGCTCCAGCACCGCGCCCTTGGACAGGTCGATCTCGTGCATGGCCACATCGACCATCCGTTGGCGCACCGTGCGATGGAGGCCGGGCAGGAACGAGGCCCGAATGCGCCAGCAGCGCAGGCCAAGACGCAGGTCCAAACTGGCTGGCTGCACCTGATCAGCGTCAAAGGCGCTCAAGGACGTGATCGCACCCTCGGCAATCAGCGCGTCGATCGATTGGCTGGGCAAGATGCCCGATGAAAGTTGCTCACTCATTGGGGCGACAGTCCGCGACTCCTCACCGAATGGCAAGTCTTCAGGTGCCACCAAGACCAAGATCATGGCCAGCGCCAAGACGCCCCCTTGC
>Ga0214919_10005681_pt1 | contig 17524 bp, 15 predicted proteins | sample LL1503_MetaG_FD_177994 | JGI IMG/M metagenome (GOLD analysis project Ga0214919, IMG submission 177994) | Freshwater microbial communities from Lake Lanier, Atlanta, Georgia, United States - LL-1503 | ecosystem: Environmental > Aquatic > Freshwater > Lake | place: USA: Georgia | collected...
GAACCTATTCCTGACGGCGTTTCTACTCTTTCATCTGCCAGACGTCGCTAACTCTGTCCATGTCTGAAGAGATACCTGTAACTCCACTGCTGGCTCCCTTTGGTGGCACGCCACCAATAATTGAAAATGAATCAGCTTTTGAATCTGCATTAGAGCAACTGGCTCACGGTACTGGCCCATTTGCCGTTGACGCAGAACGGGCCTCGGGCTTTCGTTACAGCGCTCGTGCTTACTTGATTCAAGTGAAGCGCACTAACGGTGGAGTGCATCTTATTGATCCCATCGCATTTGGTTGCGGCCACCCTTTATTCATCGCCCTTGATGAGCTTTTCAATACTGATGAAGTAATTCTGCATGCCAGCACACAAGATTTACCCTGTCTTCGCGAATTGGGAATTAACCCCCAACTCTTATTTGATACTGAATTAGGGGCCAGAATTGCAGGCCTTCCCCGCGTTGGACTTGGCCCACTTTTAGAATCTCTGATGGGCGTTTCACTTGCTAAGGAACATAGTGCTGCAGACTGGTCAGTGCGCCCCTTACCCACAGAGTGGCTCACATATGCAGCATTAGATGTTGAGCTGCTTGTAGAACTGCGCAATAAAGTTGAAGAACTACTAGTTGATGCTAAAAAGGACTCCTGGGCCAAAGAAGAGTTTGCTTCAATACTTTCAGCGCCTCCTTCACCGCCTCGAGTTGATCCATGGCGTAGAACTTCTGGAATGCACAAAATTAAGCGCCGTGATCAATTAGCTATCATCCGTGAACTTTGGGTCACGCGTGATGAAATTGCCAAGTCGCAAGACATCGCTGGTGGCAAATTACTCAATGATTCGGCGATTGTTGAGATTGCACTTAATCCAGTTGCAACTAAGAGAGAGTTTGAGAAAGTTCTACGTCCACTTGGACTTCGGGCTCGTTGGTTAGAAAATCTGGATGCTTGGTTAGATGCCGTGGCTAGGGCTGTTGCGCTAGAGGAAAAAGAGTGGCCCATACTTCGTACTCATTCAGATTCCTTGCCACCGATTAAATTATGGAGAGATAAATTTCCAGAAAAATATGCACCGCTGTCTCATGCGCGCGCCCGCATTGAACTCATAGCTCAAGAAAATAACATTCCAGTTGAAAATCTCATCACCCCTGAGTTAGTTCGCCGCATCTGTTGGGCTCCCCCACCCCCTTCGACGGAGGAATCCTCACCTGAACTCATCATGGGGCATTTACTCTCACTCGGTGCCAGACAATGGCAGGTAGATCTCGTTGGAGAGGCGATTGCCGCTGCTCTGCTGGAGAAGCAGGCCCTGCCTATGCCTGAGCCTGTGCTGGAAACCACATCAGAGCAGCCATGAATTACGCAACATAAGAGTTGCGTAAATACCCCCTACCCTCTAGATTTTCTCTCATGTTGAGCACATTCATCATCGCCCTTCGTGAGGGCCTTGAAGCTGCATTGATTATTGGCATCTTGGTCGCCTACATCCTAAAAAGTGATCGCAGGTATCTACTTGCTCCTTTATGGAGTGGTGTTGCCGCTGCCATTGTCGCAAGCATTGGACTTGGCTTAGTTCTATCTCGTACCTCCGAAGAGCTTGGTAATCGCGCAGAAAAACTTTTTGCTGGAACAACTTCTTTTCTGGCTGTAGCACTTGTCACTTGGATGGTTTTTTGGATGAAGAGAACAGCTCGCTCATTAAAGGCAGATTTGCATGGAAAAGTTGATTCAGCTTTACGAACAGGCCCTCTAGCCCTTGCTGGAGCAGCGTTTTTCGCTGTTATTCGTGAAGGTTTAGAGACCGCCCTCTTCGTTTATTCCAACTTCAAAACTGTTGCAAATACAACCAGCGCAACACTGGGATTAATCCTTGGCTTTACTGTTGCTATCTCGCTTGGATATTTAATTTTTAAATCAGCAATCAAACTCGACTTAAGCAAATTCTTCCGATTCACTGGGGTTGCTCTGATAGTGGTTGCTGCAGGAGTACTCTCTTATGGAGTCCATGAATTCCAAGAACTGGGTTGGCTACCGGGTGAGGCATCGTATGCCTGGGATGTTTCGAACTTAATTCCATCTGACTCACTACTCGGTGCAACTTTGGGCGGCATGGTGGGCTTTGATAACTCGACTTCATGGCTACAACTTGGAGTATGGGCTATCTATCTCACCACTGTCCTGGGGGCTTATCTCTCAAAGCCTCGTACGCCGGTGTTAACGCCAGCCTAAACGCTGTCACAAATCCTTACTGGCGGGTAACATACCCGCTATATCCATTCCTAGGTAAGGATCACTATGTCTCGCTCAGTTGTCTTAGTCGATGCCGCTCGCACACCCTTTGGAAAAGCAGGGGGGATGTATGCAGGTACTCGCGCCGATGATTTGATGGTACGCGCAATTCGTGGACTTTTAGATAGAAACCCTCAGGTAGAACACAGCGCAATTGATGATGTTGCTATTGCCGCTGCAACACAAACAGGTGATCAAGGAATGAATATCGGTCGCAGTGTCACTCTTCTAGCAGGCTTACCCAACACAGTGCCAGGTTATTCAGTTGATCGCTGGTGTGCAGGTGCATTAACTGCAGTGACAACAATCGCAGGTGCCATTTCCTTTGGTTCAAACGATATTGCTATCGCCGGTGGCGTTGAGCATATGGGAAATCATCCAATGGGTGAACTCATAGATCCCAATCCACGTTACTTAGCTGAAAAATTAGTTGAACAAGATGCACTTGCCATGGGTGCCACAGCTGAGCGACTCCATGATCGTTTCCCAACTATTACAAAGGAGCGAGCAGATAAATACGCACTCAACTCACAATTGAAAACGGCCAAAGCATATGCAGAGGGATTAATCCAACGAGATCTCATTCCAATGGCTGCGCGCAGTGCTGAACTGGGTTGGACAGTTGCAACAGTTGATGAGGCTCCTCGACCAACTACAACTATGGAAGGTCTAGCAGGTTTAAAGACTCCATTTCGCCCAGCAGGTAGAGTCACTGCCGGAAACTCATCAGGATTAAATGACGGTGCAACTGCTGCTCTCCTTGCTAGTGAAGACACAGCGAATGAACGTGGGTTAGGAATTAAAGCGAGGTTAGTTACTTATGCATTTGCAGGTGTGGAACCTGAAGTAATGGGATTCGGACCAGTTCCTTCAACGATTAAAGCACTCAAACAAGCCGGATTGAGCATTGAAGATATTGGACTCTTTGAAATCAATGAGGCTTTTGCCGTTCAGGTTTTAGCTTTTCTAGAGCACTTTGGAATTGCAGATGATGATGCTCGCGTAAATCCATTTGGCGGAGCCATTGCAGTTGGGCATCCACTTGCATCATCTGGAGTTCGCCTCATACTCAATCTAGCGAGATCTTTTGAAGACCACCCGGAGGTGCGATATGGCTTAACAACCATGTGTATAGGTCTTGGTATGGGCGGTTCTGTTATTTGGGAAAACCCACACTATAAGGGTCAGGTGAAATAAATGAGCGTAGACATCAAAGTTCCAGAAGGTGCACCCGAAGAGGTTGTCACTCAAGCGCTAGTGCGAGAAGTTGATTTGACTGCTTTTGGCGCTAAAGGTGTCTTGGCTCTGATCACTTTGGATAATGCACTTGATCATAATCGACCTAATACTTTTGGCCCACAGTCACTCCTTGCATTAGATGCCGCGATTACCGCTGCCAGCGCTATTGCGCCAGCGGCCATTGCAATTACTGGCAAGCCATTTATTTTTGCAGCAGGTGCTGATTTATCTGCACTTTCATTCATTACACAACGAGAACAATCACTTGGCATCGGAAAGTTGGGCCATGATGTCTTTCGCCGCTTAGGTGAATCAAAGATCCCAACATTTGCTTTCATCAATGGTTTAGCACTCGGTGGTGGTCTTGAAGTTGGCCTACATTGCCATTACCGCACACTTGCCTCCACAGCATTTACTGCACTACCAGAAGTCTTCCTTGGGTTAGTCCCAGGCTGGGGTGGAGCAACTATTTTGCCTAAATTGGTTGGTCCAGAACGTGCCGTGCAAGTGATTATGTTGAATGCTCTTAACAACAACACAATGATGAAAGCTAAGGAAGCTTTTGCACTAGGTGTTGTCGACGCTGTGTATGAACCTTCTGATTTCCTTGAGCGATCAATTGCATTTGCTGCAAATATTTTAAATGGTACAACAACAATCGAGCGCAAGGACTACAGCAAAGATCCAGCCTGGGAAAGCGCCCTTGCAGCCGGAAAAGCTGCAGCAGTCAAAAAATACGGCGGTGCTGAAATTGCTTCTCCGATGAAGGCTCTTGAACTCATCAGTGCAGCTAAAAGCAACACATTAGGTGCAGGTTTTGATGCTGAAGATTTAGCTCTAGCTGATTTAACAATGAGTGATCCGCTGCGTGCATCTCTCTATGCATTCAATGTCATTCAAAAGAAGCGTAAAAAAGTAGAAGGAGCGCCTAAGCCAGCTCTTGCTCGCAAGGTAGGCAAAGTGGGAGTTGTTGGCGCTGGGCTTATGGCATCACAGTTAGCACTGCTCCTTCTACGTAATCTCAAGTGCCCAATTGTTATGAGCGATATTGATCAAGAGCGTGCCGATAAAGGTGTGGCCTGGGTTAAAAATGAGTTGGCTAAATTAGTGGAGAAGAAGAGAATGAGCGCTGAATCTGCAGCTCGTTTGGCTCTACTCATCTCAGGGTCATCTGATCAAAACACGTTTGCTGGGTGTGACTTCATCATTGAAGCCATCTTTGAAGAACTATCATTGAAGCAAGAGCTCTTTAAGAAGCTTGAAACAATTGTTTCCCCAGAGTGCGTTTTGGCGACAAATACATCATCGCTTTCTGTTGAGAGAATGAGTGAAGGGCTCAAAAATCCTGAGCGAGTTGTTGGTTTCCACTTCTTTAATCCAGTTGCCGTCATGCCACTTCTTGAAGTTGCACGAACAAGTAAGACTGATGATGCAACTACAGCAACTGCAATCTCTGTTGGAAAAGAACTCAAAAAGACGATGATTATCTGTAAAGATGCTCCTGGTTTTGTAGTTAACCGCTTACTTACTCGATTTATGGGCGAAATCACCGATGCGGTCGATGAAGGCACTTCACCAGAAGTAGCAGATAATGCAATGCGCTCGATTGGTTTCCCAATGTCACCTTTCCAACTACTAGACCTCGTTGGTCCTGGAGTTGCATTGCACGTCTCTGAAACGCTGCATGAAAATCTCGGTGATCGCTACAGAATCTCCCCAACTATGGCAGCGATGGTTAAAGAGGGTGTTCGAAACTTCTATGTTAAAAATGAAGATGGAAGTTATGGTGCAAACCCGGCAGCTCTAGCTCTTATTCATAAAGGTGATTCACCATCAACGGCTGAGCAAGTTCGTAGCCGTGCATTGACTGCATTAGCTGTTGAAGCGCGCATGATGCTTGATGAAGGTGTCGTTTCAACTGCCGCTGAGATTGATCTCTGCATGTTGATGGGTGCTGGATGGCCAATGCACTTAGGAGGCATTTTGCCGTACTTAGATCGTGAAGGTATCAGCGAGACTGCTTGCGGTCAGCGTTTTCATCCGAAGGGAATTGCATCTCTTCCTTAAGAACACTGCTCCATTCAACAACACTTCGTGAAATGCTTTGAGCGCTAATTCCTATATCGCTCAAAATCTCACCCCGCTTAGAGTGTTCAATAAACTCAAGTGGAACACCAATGGAATGAAGTGGGATTAATATCCCTGCATCTCTCAACATTTCAGAAATCGCGCTTCCGATCCCTGCATGTCTAATTCCATCTTCTAGAACAACTACACTCTTATAGCGCTGAGCCATACGCACCAATGGTTCTGGTAATGGCTTCACCCAACGTGGATCAATTACTGTGACTCCAACACCTTCGCGATAAGCAGATGATGCAGCTTCAACTGCAATTGCAGCCATTGCTCCAACACTAATCATCAAAACATCAGCACTCTCTCCGCGATAGAGCACATCTATCCCATCGCGTCGCTCGAATGCAGGAATATCTTCTTGCACAGCACCCTTTGGAAAGCGCACCATAGATGGCGCATCGTTTATTGCAACAGCTTCGCGCAATAGTTCTTTGAGTCGAGCGCCATCTCTGGGGGCTGCAACATGCATAGTTGGAACTATTCCAGTTAACGCTAAGTCCCAAATACCGTGATGAGATGGTCCATCATCACCTGTCACGCCAGAGCGATCTAGAACAAAAGTGACTCCTGCCTTATGCAAGGCAACATCTAAGAGCATTTGGTCAAAAGCGCGATTAAGAAATGTTGAATACACAGCAACAACTGGGTGTAACCCAGTGAAAGCTAAACCTGCAGCACTAGTTACCGCATGTTGCTCTGCAATACCCACATCAATTGTTCGCTCAGGGTATGCGGCTTGGAATTGATCCAGGCCAGTTGGGCCAAGCATTGCAGCAGTTATCGCAACAATATCGGGGCGGCTCTTACCTATTTCTACAAACTCTTGGGCAAATACTTTTGTCCAGGAAGTTGCACTCTTTGCCAAAGGCTCCCCTGATTCAGGATCAATTACTCCTACGGCATGAAATTTTTCAGCCTCATCGGCAACGGCAGGTTTATGACCCTTACCCTTTTCCGTAATGGCATGTACCAAAATCGGTGCACCAAAATCTTTTGCCTGCTGCAAGGCTCTTTCCATTGCAGCTATGTCATGACCATCAATTGGACCTAAATACTTAAGTCCTAAATCTTCAAACATGCCTTGAGGCGCAACAATGTCCTTAATTCCCTTTTTCATTCCATGCAGAGTTTCATAAATCGGCATTCCGACTACCGGTGTTTTGTGAAGAACTTCTTTACCCCAATCAAGAAACTTTTCATATCCGCTTGTGACTCGTAAAGTGGAAAGATATGTGGCAACCCCACCGATTGTTGGTGAATATGAGCGCTCGTTGTCATTAACAACAATTACTAGATTTCTCTTCTGTTCAGGAGCAATATTGTTTAATGCCTCCCACGACATACCACCAGTTAGGGCACCGTCACCGACGACAACCACCACATGGCGGTCCTTAGCACCTTGCAATGAGAATCCTCTTGAAATTCCATCGCCCCAAGAAAGTGCCGTTGAAGCATGGGAATTCTCAATTACATCGTGTTCACTTTCTCTACGATTTGGATATCCAGAGATACCACCGCGCTGGCGCAAAGTATCAAAAGAATCCCCTCGGCCAGTCAACATCTTGTGAACGTAGGATTGGTGCCCTGTGTCAAAGACAATGACATCTTTAGGAGAATGAAAAACTCGGTGAAGTGCAATTGTTAGTTCAACAACACCCAAGTTTGGACCTAAGTGGCCGCCAGTCTTTGAAACCTTTTCAATGAGCAAGGCACGGATCTCTTCGCTGAGTTCAATGAGATTCTCCTGAGAGAGCGCAGCCAAATCGGCTGGGGATTTAATCTGGCTCAACATGGAGATAAGTTTAGGCGCTTATGCGTGTAAGAGCGAGCGAAGAACATACTGCATGATTCCACCGTGGCGGTAGTAATCGGCTTCTCCTGGAGTATCTATGCGCACAGTTGCAACAAAACTGATCTTTCCAGCCGTTACGGTGAGTTCTTTGGGAACTTCTCCAGTATTGAGTGCTGTGACGCCTCTGATTGAAAATATTTCTTCGCCAGTGAGGCCAAGTGATTGGGCATTTTCACTATTCTTAAATTGCAAAGGTAAGACTCCCATTCCAATCAAGTTGGAACGGTGAATACGTTCAAAGCTTTCAGCGATTACCGCGCGAACACCGAGTAGTGCAGTTCCCTTTGCAGCCCAGTCACGTGAAGACCCAGATCCATACTCTTTACCTGCCAAAACAACTAATGGTGTTCCTGCCTTTTGGTAAGCAACTGAGGCATCATATATTGTTGATTGCTTTCCATCGGTTGCAAAGTTGCGCGTAAAACCACCTTCAACGCCATCGAGCAATAAATTCTTGAGGCGAATATTTGCAAAAGTTCCACGAATCATTACTTCGTGATTTCCTCGTCGAGAGCCATAAGAATTAAAATCTTTACGATTTATTCCATGCTCTGCAAGATATTTTCCCGCAGGTGAATCTGCTTTGATGTTGCCTGCAGGTGAAATGTGATCAGTAGTAACTGAATCGCCAAGTACTGCCAGGACGCGTGCTCCAGAGATATCTGCAACAGGAGTTGGCTCTTTTGGCATGCCATCAAAGTAGGGAGGTTTTCTTACATATGTGGACTTCGCATCCCATTCAAATACGTTGCCTATTGGTGTGGCCAATGACTTCCAGCGATGGTCTCCATCGAAGACTGAGGCATAATCTTTTGTGAACATGGCTGAAGAAATTGAGGACTCTATTACAGATTGAATTTCAGCAGGTGTTGGCCAGATATCAGCTAAGAAGATATCTGCTCCATTTTGATCTTGTCCCAATGCATCAGTTTCAAAATCATGATCCATAGTTCCGGCGATTGCATAAGCAACAACCAGTGGTGGTGAAGCTAAATAATTCAACTTTACATCAGGACTAATTCGCCCTTCAAAATTGCGATTGCCAGATAGGACTGCAGATACAGCTAAATCTGATTCGTTAACTGCCTTGCTAATTTCAATAGGCAACGGGCCAGAGTTACCAATACAGGTAACACACCCGTAACCAACTAAGTGGAAGCCCAAAGCTTGCATATATTTGGTTAAATCCGCGCGATCATAGTAATCAGTGACTACTTTGGAACCTGGAGCAAGAGTTGTCTTCACCCAAGGCTTTGATTTTAAACCCTTTTCAACCGCCTTTTTGGCCAATAGAGCCGCACCGATCATCACTGAAGGATTTGACGTGTTTGTACAGGAGGTAATTGATGCAATGACTACATCACCATTTTTTACACGCGTAGACCCTGCTTTTATCTCTTCTCGTGATGTTTTATCAGAGAAGTAAGTTGGCAAAATCTTTTCAAAAGCTAGCTTTGAATCACTTAAGGAGATGCGATCTTGAGGACGCTTTGGGCCAGCAATTGATGGCACTACTGTTGAAAGATCGAGTTCCACTTTCTCTGAAAAGCGAGGTTCAACTGAAGGGTCATGCCACAAACCCTGTTTCTTTGCATACTGTTCAACTAGTGCAACTTGATCATCGCTTCGTCCGGTGAGTCGCAAGTAACGAAGAGCCTCTTCATCGATAGGGAAAATGGCACATGTAGAACCATATTCCGGACTCATGTTTCCGATAGTTGTGCGATTAGCCATAGGAACTGACACAACGCCTGGGCCATAAAACTCAACAAACTTTCCAACAACACCATGCTTGCGCAAGATTTCAGTGATGGTCAAGGCCATATCAGTAGCTGTTGTTCCAAGTGGTAGTTGACCTGTTAACTTAAACCCAACAACACGAGGAATGAGCATTGACACAGGCTGGCCAAGAAGAGCGGCTTCTGCCTCAATTCCGCCAACACCCCATCCCAGAACTCCTAAACCATTGACCATGGTTGTGTGTGAATCAGTACCAACGACCGTGTCTGGATATGCACGTAATACGCCACCAACTGTGCGAGTCATAACTACACGAGCCAAATACTCAATATTTACTTGGTGAACAATTCCAGTTCCAGGTGGCACAACTTTGAACTCATCGAAAGCGGTTTGTCCCCAGCGCAAAAAGCGGTAACGCTCTTGATTGCGTTCATATTCAATATCGGTATTTTTCTCAAAGGAATCTTTTGATCCAAAAACATCTGCAATTACTGAGTGATCAATTACCAATTCGGCTGGGGCAAGTGGATTTACTTTGGAAGCATCGCCGCCAAGTTCTACAATCGCTTCACGCATTGTTGCTAAGTCCACGATGCAGGGAACTCCTGTAAAATCCTGCATAACAACTCGAGCTGGAGTGAATTGAATTTCAGTATCTGGTTCAACTGCTGGATTCCAATTGGCAAGAGCTTTGATGTGATTAGCTGTGATGTTAGCCCCATCTTCTGTGCGAAGAAGATTCTCTAAAAGGACTTTGAGGGAAAATGGAAGGCTAGAGGCACCATCTATGCCGGAGATGTCGAAAATCTCGTAACTCTTACCCGCAACTTCTAGGTTTTTCTGTGCGTTGAAAGAGTTCTTACTCATCATCTCCCCCAATTAATCTTCGCTTACTTGAGCGTCAAGATACCTTAGCGGGCTCAAACAGTGCAACACATTCGATGTGATGTGTCATTGGGAAGAGATCAAAAGCACGCAATTTTACGAGTGAAAATCCGTGCTCTAAAAAGTAACCAGTATCACGCGCTAATGCTGCAGGATCACATGCCACATAGACAATTGTTCGAGGTTTTGCTCTGGCAATCTCGTTCACTACTACTTTTCCAGCACCTTCTCTTGGTGGGTCCAGCACCACGACATCAGCGGCGTCAATTCTAGGTAGGTGTGTGGCAACATCTCCAGTCACTACTTTGACATTAGAATTTGCTAAGAAATTTCGTGCAGCATCAGCTGTTGCGCTCTTGCTACCTTCTATCAAATCAATTCTTCCTTCCGGCCCGAGATTATCGATAAGAGCTGCAGTAAATAGTCCAACCCCACCATAGAGATCCAACACATGGTCTGCCTTCTTTACTGAAGCAAAATCTCTGACAACTTCGCTCAGAAGATTTGGTGCTTTGGTGTGACTTTGCCAAAATGAGTTATTGCTAACTTCTAAAACCCTCTCTAAAACCTTTTCATGCAGGAGTCCAGGACCTTCACTTAATCGTGATTTACTCTCTCCATGATTTGGTCTTAGCGAGATGGAACGTTCATCACTATTTGATGTAGCAATCTCTACTCGCATATCTGCTTTCCAGGTGCGAGTAGCTAATTCGGAAAATCCAATCCCCTTTGCAGCGATCAGACAGTTCTTGACTGGAACGACTGTGTGAGATCTTGAACCAATAAAGCCAAGTTTTCCATTCTTATCGCTTGTAGCTGTAATTCTAGATCGCCAACCAAGTTCTGTTCCGACACTTTCAACGTCAACAGCAATTTCCATTTTTGCAATGCGTGCAAATTGTTCCACAATTACTTCGGCTTTTAAACTACGTTGTCGTTCGATAGTAATGTGCTGAAAATCGCAACCCCCACAGCCATCACGATTGGAGTATTCACATGGTGCATCGACACGGTGGTTAGATGCTTCCAAGACTTCAACAACATCTGCACGGTTGAAGGATCTGCCAACCGAAGTGATTTGAATTCGACTTTTTTCGCCAGGAATCGCATGACGCACGAAAATAACGCAACCTTCGTATCGGGCAATAAAATGGCCTCCGTGGGCAACCTTTTCTATTGCCACCTCGATAACTTCGCCGACCACAAGGGTTCTTTTCATAGTGGGTGCCACAGAACTAACCTTATGGGTGTAAGTTAATACATATGCACGTAGTCATCATGGGATGCGGTCGAGTCGGCTCTTCCTTAGCCACAGATCTGGAAGCTGCTGGTCACACCGTTGCTGTCATTGACCAAGCTCGCGAGGCTTTTCGCCGTCTAGGTCCAAACTTCAAAGGCAAGACTGTTACTGGAGTTGGCTTTGACAGAGATGTTCTGCGCGAAGCTGGAATTCAAGACGCTGATGCATTTGCCGCTGTAAGTAACGGAGATAACTCCAATATTTTGGCGGCTCGCGTTGCTCGCGAAACTTACGGTGTTCAAAACGTAGTAGCTCGTATTTATGATCCGGGTCGTGCTGAAATTTATCAGCGTTTAGGTATTCCAACAGTTGCAACAGTTCTTTGGGCTACAGATCAAATCCTGCGCAGGTTACTACCTGAAGGTTCTCGCTCTGAATGGCGCGATGCAAGTGGAACTGTCCAACTGTGTGAAATGCACCCGCATAATGATTGGTATGGACGCCAAATTCTTCTCATCGATGAAATGACACCGGCTCGCGTTGCATTTATTACGCGCCTTGGTGTTGGCCTTATTCCTGACCAACACACTGTTTTGCAGCAAGGTGATCTCATCCATGTAATGGTGGGCGATGAAGATATTGCTAAAACTGAAGAGATTCTTGCAAATTCACCAGATGGAGAGCGCAAATGAGAGTTGCGATCGCTGGTGCAGGAAATGTGGGCCGTGCCATTGCACGTGAACTTTTAGACAACGGTCATCAAGTTTTACTCATTGATAAAGACCCCAAGGCCCTTAAACTCGAAAGTGTTCCGGATGCTGAATGGCTAATGGCAGATGCCTGTGAAATTACATCCTTGGACAACGCCCACCTTAATAACTGCCAAGTTTTAGTTGCTGCCACAGGAGATGACAAAGCCAACTTAGTAACCTCACTCCTTGGCAAAACTGAATATGGCGTTCCCCGTGTTGTTGCTCGTATTAATCATCCAAAGAATGAATGGCTCTTTGACTCTTCATGGGGCGTAGATGTTGCCGTATCAACACCGCGAATCATTTCAGCTTTGGTTGAAGAAGCAGTAAGCGTTGGTGATGTTGTTCGCTTATTTTCATTTAAAAAAGGCCAGGCAAACTTAGTTGAATTAACTCTGCCAGATGGCTCATCATGTATTGGAAAGACAGTAGAAGAAATCGAACTTCCAGATGATGCAGCTTTAGCAGTGATTGTTCGAGACGGTCGTGTAATAACAGCTAAGGCTCACGATGTATTTGCAGCTGGGGACGAACTCCTATTCATAGCATCTTCTGATGCTGAAGCCCGTATTAAATCCTGCTTTATTACTCAGTAGAGTTAATTATTGGCGGAGCCGTTTTAATCACTAGCCAACTTCCATAGGCAGCGGCAAAAAACAGCGGATAACCCATCGCTAAGTTAACTGTGCCAAGCAAGTTCACGTTTCCACTTCGATAAATTGGATATTGAACGGCAATTCGTGAGAAGAACATTGCCACCCAAATCCAACTGGCCCGCGTGTAAAGCTTCTTGCGCTCGGGATTCTTGCGCCATTCAAAATTTTCACCTAGCAGTGGGCCTAGAACTATTCCTAAGAGTGGCCACCCCACAAGATTTGCAATCAGATATGCGCTGCCGTAGGCAAGATTTGTAAGTAGCTTTGGAATATAGAAATCAGAGGCATTTCCTGAACGGTTGGCAAAGTAAGCGCAAATCAAAACGCCCAACATTCCAGAGATGGAGTGTTGAATGGTGTCTTTTTTTACCAAACGAATGATTGCTAAAGAGATCGAAAGCGTCAAAGCTGCCCAGATAGCTACACGCAGATCGTGTTTGAGATTAAATGCGACAAGAAATACAACTGATGGAAGACCAGAATCAATCAGCCCCTTCTTGCCACCAAGTGCTTTAAGGACCGTCTCTTTATCGTGATTATGTTCACTCATGCTGAACCTGTTGATCCAAAACCACCACTTCCCCGACCTGAGCCAGGCAAATCTTCTACTTCGATAAATTCTGCTTTTTCAACTTGTTGAATTACTAACTGTGCGATGCGATCTCCCTTTTTAAAAGAAATTGACTCCTTAGAATCGTGATTTATTAAAATGCATGCTATTTCACCACGATAGCCAGCATCAATAGTGCCGGGGGTATTAACCAGTGTTACGCCATTTCTGAACGCTAAACCTGAACGAGGATGTACTAGCGCTACATACCCATCAGGAAGGGCAATAGAAATACCTGTTGGAATTAGCGCCCTCTCACCAGGGGCTAAAGTGAAATCTTTTGTTGTCACTAAATCAGCTCCGGCATCCCCGCCTTGTGCATAGGCGGGGAGCGGTACTGAGGGATCGATTCGCTTGATTAAAACTTTTAGTTGGCTCATCTACGGATTAATCTCGAAATCAGGATCAACAAACGCCATGATCTCTGGACTCTTAGAAATATGCTCTAAATAATCCTTTGGGGCGTTACTGAGAAAATGATCCATAGGAACAATGACAAATAAAGCCGCTGCTCGAACGGCAAGTGGACCATCTGGTGCGTCTAATCGACCTTCAGCAGATGAGTAAACCTTGCGATTAACTTGTCCAGTTATTTTTGCGCTGATGTGCAATGTTGATCCCATCGGCACTGGCTTTAAGAAATCCGTTTCTAGGCGTGCAGTTACCGCAGGTGCACGTAATAGCCACATCAACTTTCCTAAAGCTTCATCAAAGGCAAGTGATAACAAACCACCATGAGCTAATCCAGGAGCTCCCTGATGATTTTCGGTTACCGTGAACTGTGCAGTTATATCTGCGCCATTACCAGCATAAGCAACAAGATGTAATCCGGTGGGATGAAGTTCGCCACAACCAAAGCAATGACCAAAATGTGACGGGATTTTCGAGCCCACTGGTGGAGCTTTTGGATGTCGCTCTGGAATCAGTGCGCCCTCAGGTGGCACAGTCGAAGCAATACGGCTCATGAAGTAAAGACTATCCGATAGCGTATGACCTATGCGATACCGCGAAGTGATCTTTATGCCACTTTGGCTACTTATACTGATTTACTTCTTTTTTCTCTCCTTTGTTCTCTCAATTTGGGCAGCTTTAGGAAATACTGCAGCCTTTGTCAGTTTTCTGGTCTTGAGCGCATTGTTGGTTTTGATTTCTATTCGCTCTCGATTAATAATCCAGGTTACTGACTCAGAGCTTACGGTTGGCCGTGCTCACATCGAATTGAAATATATTGGCACAGTAACGCAATTGGATCAACACGATATGAGAAACCTGAGAACTCGTGATGCCGACCCCATGGCATTTCTAGGTATTAGGTTTTGGGCTCCAGCAGGTATAAAAGTAGAGATTAACGATAAACGTGATCAAACACCGTACTGGTTAATTACAAGTAATAAGGCACATCAACTGGCCCAAGCCTTGAAAGATTAATTGCACTCTTTACAAACAGCTTTTGCGCCTTCGCCTTTTGCTAGTTGAGTAATGTGATGTACGAGGAAACACCGTGAACATGTGAATTCATCAACCTGCTTGGGCACCACTCGAACCGCTAGTTCTTCACCAGATAAATCTGCACCTGGTAGTTCAAGATTTTCAGCAGCCTCTGCCTCATCAACGTCAATCTGGCCCGATTGAGCATCGACACGCTTAGCTTTTAATTCTTCTAACGACTCTTCATGAAGTTCTTCATCGGTCTTTCTGGGTGTGTCGTAATCAGTTGCCATTGCTCTCACCTCGATTCCATCAATGACTATCTCCTGCGGGCGCATCATGGCGCACATCAGCCTTTACTGTTGCCATAACGCTCGGCGTGTCGGGGTTATTCCCCCCTCACGTGCAGTTTTTCTATCGCCGCCGCCAGCGTTCCATCAACCCTGGCATGTATGGCTGTTCCAGCCTCCTCATACTCCTCTGAAAAGATTTCTCCCCGTTGATGAATCTCATGCACCAAGTCACCGCGCTCATAGGGAATAAGTGCATTGATTTCAACTGAGGGCCGAGGCAATGAACGTTCAATCGCATTAATTAATCCTTCAATACCAAAGCCAGTTCTGACAGAAAAAGCATAACTATTTGGTTCTTTTCGTAGAATCTCCATAACAACTTCAGGCTGAGCAATATCTACTTTATTAATTGCAATAATTTCAGGGATATCTCCCCCACCAATTTCTACGATAACTTCGCGTACCGCACGTATTTGTTCAAATGGATCCGGGTGAGATCCATCAACAACATGCACAATCACATCTGATTCAGATACTTCCTCGAGAGTTGATTTGAAAGCATCAATGAGTTGGTGCGGTAAATGTCGCACAAATCCAACCGTGTCACTGAGAGTGTAAACGCGGCCATCACTGGTCTGTGATTTGCGAACTGTTGGATCCAATGTTGCAAAGAGTGCGTTCTCTACCAGAACACCTGCACCAGTGAGGCGATTGAGCAGTGATGATTTGCCAGCGTTGGTGTATCCGGCAATTGCAACTGAAGGAATATTGAAACGACGTCGCTCTTGGCGCTTTGTATCACGGGAAGTTTTCATCTCAGCTATCTCTTTGCGCAGCTTTGCCATTTTGTCTCGAATTTTTCGGCGATCAGTTTCAATCTTTGTTTCACCTGGACCACGTCCACCAATTCCGGCACCTGCTGCTGCGCGACCACCTGCTTGGCGCGAAAGTGAATCACCCCAACCACGAAGCCGTGGCAATAAATAAGCAATCTGCGCCAATTCAACTTGCGCCTTACCTTCTTTACTCTTAGCGTGCTGAGCGAAAATATCTAGAATCAATGCGGTGCGATCCACAACTTTTACTTTGATCTTTTCTTCTAACTGTCGAAGCTGTGAAGGGGAAAGCTCTCCATCACAAATGACTGTGTCAGCGCCAGTTGCAACAACAATCTGCCTTAACTCAACAACTTTTCCTGAACCAATATATGTCGCTGGATCTGGCTTATCGCGACGCTGAATAATGCCTTCCATGACTTCTGAACCTGCTGTCTCAGCCAAAGCTTTAAGTTCAGCTAAGGAGTTCTCAGCCATCTCTGCTGTGCCTACGGTCCAAACGCCAACTAAAACAACGCGTTCAAGTTGTAATTCACGATTTTCAACCTCAGTAATATCTTGAAGCTGTGTAGAAAAACCTTTTACTCGTCTTAATGAATGACGCTCTGAAAGTTCTTGGGTTGGATCTACTAACTCATCCTCATCGCTAGCGTCGTATTCAGCGGCAACGCGCGCGCTTTCAGCAAGCAGAGCTTCAAACTCATCATCAAACTCATTATTAGCCAAGTAAGAACTCCGAAATATCCACATCTTTCACTAGAACTGCAGGACCAATTAATGTGGCGTTGGAGTGTCCGTCAATAGAAACTTCTAGGCGTCCGCCCGGTGGATTGATAACCCAATGCGCTGGTAGCCGTTGCTTTGTGTGAAGGGATGCAGCCAGTGCGACAGCACAAGTTCCCGTTCCACAGGAGCGTGTTTCTCCGCTGCCTCTTTCAAATACACGCATCGTTACTTCGTTATCTCCCGTAATCTGAACAAACTCAACGTTTACACCTTCAGGATAAGTCTCCTTAGGTCTAACAATCGGAGCATCATCCAGTGCTCCCACTTGATTAATATCTTCAACGAAAACAACTGCGTGGGGATTGCCGACATTGATGTTGTAGCCATTCCAAATTTGACCATTATTTGCAGCAGTTATTGGTATCTCTTCATCGCTAACTTTTCCCATGTTTACGGAGATATCGCCAACCATCGGCACGCGTAAATGCTTCATCCCATCACGCGTGTTAATTCCAAAAATACCTTCAGGCATATGCCCGCGTTCAACCAAATATCTAGCCATCACTCTTATGCCATTACCGCACATCTCAGCCAATGAACCATCAGCATTGCGATAATCCATAAACCACTTCTCATCGCGCTGAATAATTCGTATTAATCCATCCGCGCCAATTCCTGTTTGACGATTACAAATGGCAGCGGTTTGGGCTGTAGTTATTGAGTGTTCATCTTTAGGGTCGAAAACAAGGACAAAGTCATTTTCGGTGCCGTGACCATATGTGGCAATCATTGCCGTCAGTTTATCTTCTCTAAAAGTTGCATTACAGTCTCTAGACGCGGTTGGGCTTGT
>Ga0214919_10005682_pt1 | contig 17524 bp, 13 predicted proteins | sample LL1503_MetaG_FD_177994 | JGI IMG/M metagenome (GOLD analysis project Ga0214919, IMG submission 177994) | Freshwater microbial communities from Lake Lanier, Atlanta, Georgia, United States - LL-1503 | ecosystem: Environmental > Aquatic > Freshwater > Lake | place: USA: Georgia | collected...
AACAAAGAGAGGCCCCGGTGGGAACACCGGTGCCAGCCCCAGCCCCGGCCCCAGCCGCAGCCCAGATGCCCAAGCCGGTTGCAGCGATACCCAAAGGCCGCGATATCGTCGTTGCCATCGATGCCGGTCACGGCGGCCAGGATCCCGGTGCGATAGGCAAGTCCGGGTTGCAGGAAAAAGATGTCACGCTGGCAATCGCCAAAGCGCTGGCCGAGCGCGTGAATCAAACCCCTGGCATGCGCGCAGTGTTGACGCGCAACAGCGATCGTTTTGTGGTGCTGCGCGACCGCATTGATTTGGCGCGTGCCGCCCGCGCAGATCTGTTTGTCTCGATCCACGCCGATTCAATTGCCAACGCCGATGTGGCCGGTAGTTCTGTCTATGTGTTGTCCGATCGCGGTGCGACCAGTGAGGCTGCGCGTTGGCTGGCGGAGCGCGAGAACGCCGCAGACCTAAAAGGTGGCGTGAATCTGCGCGGCAAAAACCAGCCACTGGCCAAGGTGCTGATGGATCTGTCGCAGACCGCCAGTATTGGCTCGAGCATGGAAGCGGCCGAGAGCGTGTTGACGTGGCTCGACCGGGTCGGCGAGGTGCGCAAATCGCGCGTGCAACAGGCTGGCTTTTTAGTGCTCAAATCGCCGGACATCCCGTCGATGCTGATCGAGACTGCCTATATTTCCAATCCGGCAGAAGAAAGACAGCTGCGAACTGCTTCCCATCAGCAAGAGATCGCCGGCGCCATCCTCAACGGCCTGACCGAGTACTTCGTGGCCCATCCGCCTGACGGTTCGAACTTGGCAGCGAACAAGGGCGCGGCTGCGCAGGGTCGCTTGCCGTAAACTATGCGGATCATGCCGATCCGCATATTGCCTTCGCAGCTTGTTGACCAAATCGCCGCCGGCGAGGTCATCGAACGTCCCGCCTCCGTGGTTAAAGAGCTGGCAGAGAACGCGCTGGATGCAGGTGCGACGCAGCTCGACATCGACATCGAGCAGGGCGGGCTGGGCCTGATTCGTGTGCGCGACAACGGCAGCGGCATGAGTGTCGACGAGCTGCCGCTGGCCATCACGCGCCATGCCACCAGCAAGATCTCCACCTTGGATGACTTGATGCAGGTGACCAGCCTTGGGTTTCGCGGTGAGGCGCTGCCGTCGATTGGTTCGGTATCGCGGCTGCGCATCCTGTCGCGCCGTGCCCAAGACAGTCAGGCCCATGAACTGTTGGTTGATGCGGGCGATGTCCAGGCGCCGCGGCCAGCAGCACATCCCGGTGGCACGCTCATCGAGGTGCGTGAGCTGTTCCACAGCGTGCCGGCGCGTCGCAAGTTCATGCGCGCTGAGGCTACTGAGGCTGGACATGTACTGCGCTTGGTCGAGCGGCTGGCGCTGGCGCGCATGGATGTGGGCTTTACCCTGGCGCACAACGGCCGCCAGATGTTGCGCTGTCTGCCTGCTGCTACCGAGGAGCAGCGCTTGGCGCGAGTGGCAGAGGTGATGGGCGATGAGTTTGCCGGTGCTTGTATGCCGGTAGTCGTGGAGGGCGGGCCGTTGAGCCTGCGGGGTTGGATCAGCCTGCCCACGTTCTCGCGCTCGCAGGGAGATCTGACCCACTGGTTCGTCAATGGCCGCGCGGTGCGTGATCGCCTGCTCATCAATGCCGCGCGTGTGGCCTATCGCGATGTGCTGTTCAACGGCCGTCATCCGGCCTATGTGTTGTCGTTGGGCATTGATCCTGCCGAGGTGGACGTGAACGCCCATCCGCAAAAGCAGGAAGTGCGTTTTCGCGAATCACGTGCGGTGCACGATTTTATTCAGCGTGCTCTGGAGCGTCGGCTGGCCGATACGCGACCTGGGCTGCAGAGCAGTGCAGGGGATACACGCGGTACGGTGTTTGCTGCGCAACCCTCCAGCACATTTGCGCGCGGAAGTAGTGGCAGCAGCGGCAGTTCGCGTGGTTACGCGCCCGCACCGCTGCGGCCACAGGGATTTGCGTTTGAGCGCAGCAGTCCTTGGCAGGTGGGTGAGGCAGTTGCTGGTGCGGCTGCCGTCGATGCGGTTCAACCGGACGACAGGCCGTTGGGTCAGGCATTGGCGCAATTGCACGGCATCTACATTCTGGCGCAGGACGCTGAGGGTCTGGTGTTGGTGGATGCCCATGCCGGTCATGAGCGTGTGTTGTACGAGAAGTTCAAAGCTGCTCAAGCGGAGAAGCCTGCCGACTCGCAGGCACTGCTCGAGCCGTTGGTGCTGGCGCTACGCGAACATGAAATCGACGCGCTGCTGCAATCGGGCGCGGACTGGGAGCGGGCAGGATTTGAACTAGAGCGTTTGGCCCCGGGCAGTCTGGCGGTGCGACGCATACCGGCGACGTTGGGTCATTCCGACATTGGTGCCTTGCTGCGCGAAGTGGTGGCCGGTGTGCTCGATGACCAAGGCGTGCATCACATCGAAGGTGCCGAACACCAGTTGCTGGCCACACTGGCTTGCCGCGCAGCCATTCATGCGCATCGGCGCCTGACCTTGCCCGAGATGGACGCACTGCTGCGTCAGATGGAGCAGACCGAGCGCTCGGCCCAGTGCAATCACGGCCGCCCCACCTATGCGCGCGTCTCGCTGCCCGAGTTGGACCGGTTGTTCCTGCGGGGACGCTGATGAGCCCGCCTGTGCGCCTGCGGGCGCTGGTTGTGCTGGGGCCTACTGGCAGTGGCAAGAGCGCCTTGGCCATGGCGGCGGCGCAGTACCTGCCGGTACCGGTGGAACTGGTCAGCGTCGATTCGGCGCAGGTCTATCGTGGCATGGACATCGGCACCGCCAAGCCCAGTGCGGCCGAACAGGCAGCGCTGCGCCATCACCTGCTGGATCTGCGCGATCCCGAACAGACCTATTCGGCCGGTGAGTTTCGTCGCGATTGCCTGACGGCCATTGCCGAGATCTGCGGACGCGGGGCCTTGCCGCTGCTCGTTGGCGGCACGATGCTGTATTTTCGCGCCCTGTTCCATGGAATTGCCAGCTTGCCGCAGGCTGATGCCGCCTTGCGGGCAGGCTTGGATGCGCGCGCCGCGCTAGAGGGCTGGCCCGCCCTGCACGCCGAATTGGCCGGCGTGGATCCGCAGTCTGCGGCCCGGATCCACGCCAACGACGCGCAGCGCATTCAGCGTGCGCTGGAGGTGCACTCGCTGGCGGGTCGCCCGCTGAGTCAGCTATGGCTCGAGGGGGCTCAGGATCAGCCCGATATCGACTGGGCGGTAGCTGCACTGGAACCTGCAGATCGGACGCAGCTGCACGGGCAGTTGGCACGGCGCTTTGACGCGATGCTGACCGCGGGGTTCGTCGATGAGGTGCAGGGTTTGCTGCGTCGCCCCGAGCTCAGTGCCGACAGTGCGTCACTGCGCGCCGTCGGTTATCGGCAGGTAATGGAATATTGCCTTGGTCAACAGTCGTTGCTGCAGGCGCGTGACCAGGCAGTGGCTGCCACACGTCAATTGGCGAAGCGACAATTAACTTGGCTGCGCTCGGGCAGTGTCACTGCTGCTGGCAATGCGCCCTTGAAATTCGATCCGCAGGACCCAAACACCAGTGAACGATTTCGCAATGCAACACTCCAATGGTTGGAAGGTGGCGCGTTTTCGGGTCCGTAAAACAAGGTACGGCGTGTTAAACTGCACGCCTTGAACTCGAAAGATGGCACTACCTAAGTAGTTTCCGCAGCACGACCCCAAGGAAGGTTCGGCGCGCTGCGGCAGACGGGTGGTGGTTCGTCACAACAAGGAGATTTCCATGGCCAAGGGCCAATCGTTGCAGGACCCGTTCCTGAACGCTCTAAGAAAAGAACGCATTCCGGTTTCCATTTATTTGGTTAATGGCATCAAGCTGCAGGGTCAAATCGACTCCTTCGATCAATTTGTTGTGCTGCTTAAAAACAGCGTCAGCCAGATGGTCTACAAGCACGCCATTTCCACCGTTGTGCCTTCGCGTAACGTGCGTATGACCGGTGAGGCCGAGGACGGGACCGCGGAGCTCGTGGTTGACTGATGTTTGACCGGCCCCGTACCGGCGAACGGGCCGTATTGGTCCGGTTGGCGTTGGGCGGCCCAGCCGACCCTGAAGATCTGCAAGAATTCACGCAGTTGGCGCTGTCTGCGGGAGCCATACCGGTGGCCACCTTGGGTGGCAGCCGTGATCGGCCTGATCCGCGCTATTTCGTGGGCAGTGGCAAGGCCGAAGAAATCCGCCTCGAGGCACTGGCCCTTGAGGCCGACCTCATTCTTGTCGATCACCCCTTGTCGCCCAGCCAAGAGCGCAATCTCGAAAAGCTGATCGGCAAGCGCGTGCTCGACCGCAACGGCCTCATCCTCGATATTTTCGCGCAGCGAGCTGCCAGCCACGAAGGCAAACTCGAAGTAGAGCTGGCCCAGCTCAAGCACATCGCCAGCCGGCTGGTGCGGGGCTGGACCCATCTGGAACGCCAGCGCGGCGGCGGTATTGGCAACCGCGGTCCGGGCGAAACCCAGCTCGAGACCGATCGCCGCCTGCTGGGCCAGCGTGTGCGGGTGCTCACCGCGCGCCTCCAAAAAATTCAGGTGCAACGCGAAACCGGGCGCAGCGCAAGGGTGGCCATTCCCATCCCGTCGCTGGCGCTGGTCGGCTATACCAATGCAGGTAAGTCCACCTTGTTTCGTGCGCTCACCGGTGAGCAGGCCTATGTGGCCGACCAATTGTTTGCAACGCTCGATCCCACGGTACGCCGCTTGGCGCTGCCCGGTGGCACCCAGGTTGTAGTGGCAGACACCGTAGGGTTTATCCGCGAGTTGCCCCATGAACTGGTGGCTGCCTTCAAATCGACCCTGACCGAGGCCCGCGAGGCCACGCTGCTGCTGCATGTGGTCGATGCCAGTGACCCACGTCGCGACGAACACATAGACGAAGTCAATCGCGTGCTCGAAGAGATCGGCGCAGGCGATCTGCCGCAGATTCGCGTGTACAACAAAATTGACCGGCTCGAACTGGAGCCGCGCACCGCTTTAGATGAGCAGGGTGCGCCTGAGGCCGTGTGGGTGTCGGCCGCCACGGGTCTTGGGTTGGAAGGACTGCAGCAGGCCATCGCCGAGCGGCTCTCTTGTGCGGTTAGCCGCGTGCGGGTGCGATTGCCCCTGACCGCCGGCGCGGCCCGGGCGCGGCTGTATGCGGCCAAGGTTGTGGTGGCCGAAAGCCCCTCAGAGGAGGGTTTTGACCTGACGGTCGATTTGCCCCCCGATGAGCGGGCAGCACTCGAGCGCCAAGACGGTGTGCGCGTCGAGGCTGTCTGACAGCCTTCACAGGGTTCTTGCTACACTTGGTCCATGGCATGGAACACACCAGATAACTCAGGCGGCACGCCGCCAGGCAATCGTCCCCCGAGTCGCAAACCTGGCGGTGAAGATCCCTTTAAACAAGTGCAACGCTGGCTCGAAGGTCTAGTAAGACCCGACGCCGGCGGTGGCAGCGGCAGCGGCAGCAGCAGTGGCGGGGGCAATGACAACGGCCCTTCGGCAAGCGGGCCCAAGCCGCCTAGCATCGGTGGTTCACCGATAGCCTTTGTCGGCGCCGCGGTGGCAGCCTTGTGGTTGGCCGCTGGGTTTTTCCAAGTAGATGCGTCTGAGCGCGCTGTCGTGCAGCGCTTTGGCAAGTTCACAGCCGTGCGCAATCCCGGGTTGGGTTGGGCTTTTCCTTGGCCCATCGAATCAGTGACCAAGGTCAATGTCAGCAAGGTCAACAGCGTCGAGTACCGATCGCGCATGCTGACTGCCGACGTCAACTTGGTCGAGATCCGCTCGGCGATTCAGTACCAGTACAGCGACCCGGTCAAAGTGCTGTTTCAGGTGCGTGATCCGGAGTCCACGCTGCGCGAAGTGAGCGAAAGCGCCATCCGCGAGATCGTCGGGCAGGCACAGCTTGAACAAGTGCTGGGTGTTTCCCGCCAGCGCATCACTGAAGACACACGTGATCTGGTGCAGCGCACGCTCGATGCCTATAACAGTGGTATTCGTGTAACCAGCGTCAACCTCACTGACGTGCAGGTGCCCGAAGCCGTACTGGCATCGCAGCGCGATGCCAACAAGGCCATCGAAGACCGTGATCGTTTCAGCAAGGAAGCTCAGGCCTATGCCAACGACATCCTGCCCAAGGCGAAGGGTGCGGCACAGCGTCTGATGCAAGATGCCGAAGCCTATAAGTCACAGGTGGTGTCACAGGCTGAGGGTGATGTGGCTCGCTTCAACAGCGTCTATGCCGCGTATCAGTCAGCACCGGAAGTCACGCGCCAGCGCATGTACATCGATGCTATCGAATCGATCATGCAGCGCTCGCAAAAAGTGCTGCTCGATACCAAGCCTGGTGCAGGCGGCAACATGATCTATCTGCCGCTGGACCGCATGTTCGACCGTAATGCGCTGCGCGCAGCACCGGCTGATCCAATCAGTGGTGGTGCATCTCAGCAGGGCAAGCCGTCTTCGGCTTCGCCACTTGAATCGGTCACTATCGACGGCCGCAGCCGCGGAGAGCGCTGATGAACTCGCGTGTAATGCCGGTAGTGATTGGTGTTCTGGTGCTGGCCGTGCTGGCGCTGGGATCGTTGTTTCAGGTGCGCGAAACACAGGTGGCGATGCGCACGCAGTTCGGTGAGATCCGTGGCATGCAATATGGCCCCGGCCTGCATCTGAAGTGGCCTCTGGTCGATCAGGTGGTCAAGTTTGAACAGCGTGTAGTCACCCAGAACTATCAGGGCGAGACCTTCCTCACCTCCGAGAACAAGGGACTCATCGTCGACTTCTACGTCAAGTGGCGCATCAAAGATGTGGGTCATTACTACCGCACGTCTGGTGGCATAGAAGACATCGCCGGTTCACGTTTGGGCGAAATCGTCAAAGACGGCATCAAGAGCGTGGTGGCCAAGCGCACGCTGCAAGAAATTGTGGTGGCAGAGCGTGCCGCGTTCACCGGCGACATGTTTGGTCGTGCCAGTGAATCGGTAAAAGAACTGGGTATCGAACTGGTGGACGTGCGTGTGAATCGTATCGATTTGCCCGACGAAGTCAGCGGCTCGGTTTATCAGCGTATGCAAGAGAGCTTCCGTGCACTGGGCAACCGTCTGCGCGCCGAGGGCTCTGCTGAGGCTGAGCGCATCCGTGCCGAAGCTGATCGTGAGCGCACCGAATTGCTGGCGCGTACGCAGCGTGATGCGCAGTTGCTGCGCGGCGAGGGCGATGTGCTGGCCGGTCGTATCTATTCGTCCGCCTACGGCAAGTCGCCCGAGTTCTATGGCTTCTATCGCAGCCTGCAGGCGTATCGAAATGCGCTGGGTCGTGAAGGCGACATCATGGTCGTCCAGCCGGAAGGCGAGTTCTTCAAATACCTCAATTCTCCCGGTCGTCGCTGAGTCGATTGACTGCTTCAATGCAAGGTCCCAGGTAACACTATGGGTCGATTCGTCGTGGTCATCGGTACGCAATGGGGCGACGAGGGCAAGGGTAAGGTTGTAGATCTGCTCACGGAAAGCGCTGCCGCTGTGGCGCGCTTTCAGGGTGGGCACAATGCTGGGCATACGCTGGTCATCGAAGGCCAAAAGCACGTTCTGTCGCTGATCCCCTCCGGGATCATGCGAGCCAATACGCGTTGCCTCATTGGTAACGGCGTAGTGCTATCGCTCGAAGCGCTGCTGCGCGAGTCGCAGACACTCATCGACAAGGGCGTGCCGGTGTTCGAGCGACTGCGCATCTCGCCCAGTTGCCCGCTGATTCTGCCGTCGCATGTGGCACTGGATCGTGCGCGCGAGCAGGCGCGTGGGGTTAACGCCATTGGCACTACCGGTCGTGGCATCGGTCCGGCCTATGAAGACAAGGTTGCGCGCCGTGCACTGCGCGTCGCGGATCTGTTTCAGCGTGATCGCTTTGCTGCAAAGTTGGGCGAAGTGCTCGACTTCCACAACTTTGTGCTGCAGCACTATTTCAAGCAGCCTGCGGTCGACTTCCAGTCGACTCTCGATGCGTTGCTTGCACAGGGTGAGCGCATCAAGCCGTTGGTGCTGGATGTCACGCTGGAGCTGGCGGCGCTGCGCAAGGCCGGCGCCAATGTAATGTTCGAGGGCGCGCAGGGCGCGATGCTCGATGTTGACCACGGTACCTATCCTTACGTCACCTCATCCAACACCACTGCTGGTGGTGCATCCACGGGCACAGGCCTGGGCCCGCGCGCCTTCGACTATGTGCTGGGTATCGTCAAGGCCTACACCACGCGTGTGGGTGCTGGTCCGTTCCCCACTGAGCTGTTCGACTCGTCCGGTGAGCATCTGGCGCGAGTGGGTCATGAGTTCGGCTCGGTCACCGGGCGTGCGCGCCGCTGTGGTTGGTTTGATGCTGTGGCGTTGCGCCGTTCGATTATCCATTCGAGTGTGTCGGGCCTTTGCATCACCAAGCTCGATGTACTCGATGGCCTTGAAACGCTGCGCATCTGCACCGGTTATCGCATGGGCGATCAGCTGCTCTCAGAGCCGCCGTTGTTTGCCGATGCGTTTGCTGAAGTCGAGCCCATCTACGAGGAATGCCCTGGTTGGAGTGACTCCACCATCGGCATTACTGATTACGCCAAGTTGCCGCCTGCGGCACGCAGCTATCTAGAGCGCTTGCAAGAACTGGTCGGCGTGCCCATCGATATCGTCTCGACCGGGCCTGATCGAGAACAGACCATCGTATTGCGTCATCCGTTCGAATAGCCCTCAGGAGCGCAGATGTCCAAGTATCCGGATACGGTTCAGTTCAATGGACTTAACCGACCGATCGGTATCGAGTGGAGCGCGTGCAACCTCGAGGTACAAGGCAGTATTCCTGCAGAGATAGACGGCGCGTTTTTCCGCGCAGTGCCCGATCCGGCTCATGCACCGCGCGATCCTGCCGACATCGCGTTGTCTGGCGATGGCATGGTCAGTCGCTTTCGCATCAGCAACGGTGCTATCGACCACGATATTCGTTACGTACACACCGCGCGCTTTGAAGCAGAGCGCAAGGCGCGTCATGCGCTGTTTGGTAAGTACCGCAATCCGTTTACCGATATGCCGCAAGTGCAGGGCGTGGATCGCACCGTGGCCAACACCACACCGGTGTGGCATTCGGGCCGGTTGTTGATGACCAAGGAAGATGGCCGCGCTTACGAGGTCAATCCGCACACCCTTGAGACGGTCGGCAGCTATGACTTTGCCGGCATGCTGCGCAGCCAGACTATGACGGCGCATGTGCGCGTCGATCCGGTCACTGGTGAAATGTTCTCGTTTGGCTATGAGGCCGGTGGTACTTGCACCGATCAAGTGGCCTACTGGATTGCCGATAAAAATGGCAAGCTGGTGTCCGAGCAGTGGTTCGCACAGCCTTATCTGTCGACCATTCACGATTTTGCGATTACCGAAGACTATGCGCTGTTTCCGCTGTTCCCCACGCTGACCGATCTTGATCGGCTCAAGGCTGGCGGTGACAAGTGGATCCACGAGCCCGATGGCGATAGCTGGTTGGGGGTTATGCCTCGCTATGGCAGCGTCGATCAGCTGCGCTGGTTCAAGGGGCCCAAGGGCGTGTCGGCTTTCCACTTCGTCAATGCCTTCCAGCAGGGCCAGACGGTGCACGTCGATATCTGTCTGACCAGCACCAATGCCTTCCCGTTCATGCATGGGCCAGACGATCCGTTTGATCCGCGCACCATGAAGGGTGGGTTGACGCGTTGGAGCGTGGATCTAGCGGATGCAAACGCCACACTGCAGTCGAATGTCATAGGGCCGCCGGGTGATCTGCCGCGCTTGCGCGATGGCGATCAGGGCAGGGCATACACCGATTTTTGGATGCCCTGTTATGACCCGCGCATCGGTCCGCCCGTCGTGGGTGGTCCGGTGGGCAGTTGCTTTAACTGTCTGCTGCATGTCGATGTGACCACCGGACAAGTCAAAGACGCGTTGGTGCTGGGGCCTGGCGTTGCGTTCAATGAGCCCGTGCATGTGCCGTCGGCTACGACTGGCCATGGCGGTTGGCTTCTGGCTGTCATCGATTATGAGCTGGACTCTGAGCACCACCGTTCAGAGCTCATGGTGCTGCAGGCTGATCGCATTTCGGCACCGCCGCTGGCGGTGATCAAGATGCCGCTGGCGCTGCGTCCGCAGGTGCATGGCTGGTGGGTGTCTGCCGCACAGCTGGCTGCTGCCAAGGTCGGCCCGCCCTAAAGCGCGCACGGCCTGGGTGCCTAACCGTTAATCAGAGCATTTTTTGCTCTAAAACGTGACATGGCTATCTCCGTGAATTTCGCTGGCCGATATTAGACGGGGCAGGTGCGCGATACACTGCAGACCATGAGCACAGCCACAACGCCACTTCTTATCGGTGTTGCGCCCAATGGCGCCCGACGCACCAAGAGCGATCACGAGGGCTTGCCGATCACGGCCGCGGAAGTTGCAACCACCGCTGCGCGGTGCCGGCTTGCCGGTGCCGGGTTGCTGCATTTGCATGTACGTGATGAACAGGGTGCTCACAGCCTGTCTGCGCCGCTGTATCGCGAGGCGATCAGGCAAGTGCGTCGCATGGCCGGAGCAGAGCTGCTGGTGCAGATCACCACCGAGTCCTGTGGCCTGTTTGATCCGCTGCAACAAATTGCCGCCGTGCGCGGTGCTTCACCCGAGGCAGCTTCGTTTGCGTTGCGCGAGCTGTTCTCCAACGGTGTGGTCTCGCAAGCGGTCGCCGAGTTCTTTGCTTGGGAATTGGGGCGTGGCCTAAGCGCCCAATACATTTTGTATGAGCCGGTCGAGATCGCGTTTTTGCAATCGCTGGTCGAGAGCGGATTGCTGCCGGTCGATCAGCCTCATGGGCTGTTTGTGCTGGGTCGCTATGCCCAAGACCAGCAGGCCGATCCTGCAGAGCTCGATGAGTTTCTCGCAGCGTGGCCTGAACAATGGCCTTGGTCGGCTTGCGCGTTTGGCAGAGCCGAACTGCCAGTTGCCGAACGTGTGATTGCGCTGGGTGGCCATGTGCGCGTCGGGTTTGAAAACAGCCTCGAGCAGCCGGACGGCAGTCTGCTTGAATCACCTGAGGCCCGCGTGGCGCAGGTGGCGCAGTTGGCAGCAGCGGCGGGTCGACCGTTGGCGTCACCGGAGCAGGTTCGAGCCCTGTTCCGCACGCGGCAAGCCTGAGCGCACTACAACGATGAAACTCGCCAGCTTCCGTTACGGTGGTCGTGAGCGCGTGGGCTGGCAGCAAGGCAGCGCTAGTCTGCTGTGTCTGCATGACACCTTGGCCGTGCTGGCAGATCCGCAGTTCGCCGCGCTGCAAGCATGCCCCGACATGCTGTCTCTTTTGCAAGCTGGTAAGCCGGCGATGACGCTGTTGCAGCGTGTGCACAGCATCGCGCAGTCACAATTGCATCGGCTGCAGCTGATCCCAGAGTCGTCTGTGCAGTGGCGGCCCCCTGTGCTGCAACCCGGCAAGGTGTTGGGCGTGGCGCTCAACAACACGGCCTCTGATGCCCGCAAGATCAGTGCGCCGGCACACCCGCTGCTGTTTCTCAAAGCACGTACCAGCCTGTTGGGTCATGGCGAAGACTTGGTGGTGCGACCTTATTATGGTGGCTTGCATCCGGAACCCGAATTAGGCGTGGTGATCGGCAAGCGTGCGCGCGATTTGGATCCGCTATCAGCACTGGATTGCGTGGCTGGTTACACGATCATCAACGACATCACCGGCAATGCGATGCGTGCCGAAGACCGTGTGCACTACTGGGCGCTGTATGCCTCGGCTGCAGATCCGGATGTGCTGGAGCGCCGTGAGCAGCATCTGTCCTATACCGCGCGCTATAAAGGCAGCGATGGGTTTTGCCCCTGTGGTCCCTGGTTAGTTACTCCAGATGAATTGCTGGATCCGGATGCGCTGGATGTTGCCTGTCGGGTCGGCGGCGAGGTGGTCGCTGAGGACAGCACTGCGTTTTACAGCTATCGCGTAGCCGAAGTGCTGGCATGGGCATCGCGATTCTTTACGCTGGAGCCGGGCGATATTCTCTCGATGGGCACCGCGTTTCGCCCCGGTGCAGGGTCCAAGCGTTCTCTGCACTTGGCAGATCTGCAGCGTTTGGATGGCCCGGTGGAAGTCTGTATCGCGGGCCTAGGCACGCTGCGTAACGGTGTGCGCCGAGAGAACCCTGTGCTGCCGGACTGGCGATTGCCCCGCAGCTGATCAGCTGCCCAGTTCCTGTCGGTCGCGGTACTGATCCAAGCACTGCGCATTGGCAATGGCCTGCAGGTTCACTACCGGTTTTCCATGCACCACATCGCGTACTGCCAATTCAACCACCTTGCCACTGCGGGTGCGTGGCACGTCATCCACTTGCACGATGCGCGCTGGCACATGCCGCGGTGACGTGTTGTGGCGAATGTGTTCGCGGATGCGTTGTTGCAAAGGAAGATCAAGCATCACGCCCGTGCGCAGCACCACAAACAACACGATGCGCTCGTCTGCGTCGCGTTGCTGGCCGATTACTACGGCATCAACTACTTCATCGATATGTTCGAGTTGACGGTAGATCTCGGCTGTCCCTATGCGCACACCACCAGGATTGAGGGTGGCATCGGAACGACCCAGCAAAATGAAACCGCCTTCTGCTGTGGCGATTGCATAGTCGCCGTGGTGCCAGATCTGTGCAAAGCGCTCAAAGTATGCGGCGCGATAGCGGCTGCCATCGCTGTCGTTAGCAAAGCCGGTAGGCATGGAAGGGAAGGGCGCTGTGCAGACCAATTCGCCACGCTCTGCGAGTACTGCTTGACCCTGCTCGTTCCACACAGCAACCGCCATGCCCAGCCCTGCAGCCTGCAACTGGCCGCGATAGACAGGCAGGCAAGGAACGCCAAGGCAAAAGCACGACAGAATATCGGTGCCACCAGAGATTGACGCCAGATGCAGGTCTGGCTTGATGTGCGCATAGACAAACTCAAACTGCTCACTGCCCAACGGTGAGCCCGTGGACAGCAGGGTGCGCAGTGATTGCAGCGAGTGGCTTTGTGCCGGCGGCGTGCTGCTGCGTGCCTGCAGGGCAAGGTACCGCGGGCTGACGCCCAGATGGCTGATGGACTCGCTGGCCACCAGTTCCCACAGGCTATCGCGGCGCGGGTGCACGGGTGAGCCGTCATACAGCACCACGGTGGCACCGACTGCCAGCGCAGAGAGTTGCCAGTTCCACATCATCCAGCCGCAGGTCGTGTAGTAACACAGCCGGTCGCCGTCATGCAGATCGACATGCAGCAGGTGTTCCTTGACGTGCTGCAGCAAGCTGCCGCCGATGCCATGCACGATGCACTTGGGCTTTCCGGTGGTACCGGACGAGTACAGGATAAACAGCGGGGCATCAAAGGGCAGTCGGGTGTAGCGCGGCACGTCGTGATGCACATGGGCTTGCAGCAGGTCTTGCCAGAGCGTTGCTGTCGGTATCACCGACAGGTCCGGTGTGCTGGCGAGGCAGGGCACAATCACCAGCTGGCTCAACTGTGGCAGGCGTGATTGCAGGTCAGCCACTGTTGTCAGGGTGTGGTGTGTGACACCGGCATACACATAGCCTTCGCAGGCGAACAGCACTTTGGGCCGCACTTGTTCAAAGCGCTCGGCCGTTGCGTCGAGACCAAAGTCCGGTGACGTGCTGCTCCACACGGCGCCAAGGCTCGTGGTGGCCAACATGGCCACCACCGTTTCGATGCGATTGGGGAGGTAGCTGGCCACCACGTCGCCCGGGCCTATGCCCCAGTCGCGCAGCGCAGCGGCTATGCGCGCTACATCGGCGCGCAGCGCGCCGCGAGTCAGACTGCTGCGGCCGCCACGCTCATCGACACATACAAGAACCTCTGCGGCCTCATCACCGCGTAATAGGTTTTCGGCATAGTTGAGGCGCAGATTGGCAAACCACGCTGCACCGGGCATGGCGTGTGGGTGCAGCAGCACAGGCTCTAGCTGTCCCTCAACCTGCAGGTCCGCATAGCGTAGTACGGCGGTCCAAAATGCCTCGCGGTGCTGCACCGACCACTGCCACAGCAGTGGCCAGTGTGCCTGCCAGTCAGCTTGCAAGGCTGGTGCGCCATGGGTCTGGGCCGCCCAGCGTGCGAAGCGGTTCAGGTGACTGTTCTCGATGCGTGCTGCATCGGGGCGCCATAGCGCTGCTGTGTCTTCGCTCATCGGTCTAGTGTGTGTCTGTGTGCCCACCTACGCAACATCACAGTTCTATACTGTCTGCCTTGCCTGCTTGGTCGGGTGGATTGTGGCGGAGTGTTCATGCGCGTACTGCTGCTGGTTTGTCTGCTGCTGGGTTGCAGCTCTGCAGTGTTGGCGCAAGTGCCTGCAGATGCCGTCGATCAGGCCTATCAGCGTGCCGGTGTCACTGCGCTATGGCATCGCGCTGGTGCATTAACCCCAACCGGTAACGCCTTGTTACAGCAGGTGCTGGCCGCGGAGCAGCGTGGTTTGCATCCTGCAGACTACTCAGCGCAGCTGTTGCTGACACTGTCGGCTCAAAAAGATGCAGCCTCGCAGGCACAGTTGGATCGCCAGTTGTCACAGGCAGCGCTGCTGCTGGTGGGGCATCTGCAACGGGGTCGCGTGTCGCCCGCTGCTGCCGGTTATAAGTTGCCGGTGCCTGTCGATATGTTGGATCCGGTCGCCACGTTGGTCTCGTTGGCTGCTAGCAGTGATGTGGCTGCAGCGCTGGATGCTTACGAGCCCCATTACAACCACTATCACCTGCTCAAGCAGGCGCTGGCTCACTATCGCCAATTGGCGGCGTTACCCGCCTTGCCAGTGTTACCACCGCTGACCGCGCGCAGTGTGCGGCCCGGTGAGAGTTATGCGGGCGCGCCGGTTCTGCGAGCTGTGTTGGCACGCTTAGGTGATTTGCCGCAGGCCGATGCCCAAGCCACTGGTGCTCAACTTGATTCAGTGCTGTCTGCGGCTCTGGCGCGGTTTCAGACGCGCCATGGCTTGCAAGCGGATGGGGTGTTGGGCGCAGGTACTGTTGCGGCGCTGCAAGTGCCCTTGGCCGAGCGGGTGCAGCAGTTGCAACTGTCGATGGAGCGGGCGCGCTGGCTGCCGCGACCCTCGGGTCCGTTCATACTGGTCAACATCCCGCAGTTCCGGCTCTATGCCTTCCGGGGTCCGGGTGACAGCGAACAGCACATGCTCGCCATGAATGTCATCGTGGGCCGCACCTTTCCCGGTCACAACACGCCGGTGTTCATGGCAGATATGCGCTATGTCGTGTTCCGGCCCTATTGGGATGTGCCGGCTAGCATTGCTCGCAACGAGATACTGCCCAAGCTGCGACAGCGCTTGGCTTGGGGTGCCGAGCAGGATTACCAGCTGGTGCGTGGCCAGGCCGACAGTTCGCCGGTGGTGGCATGGGATGAGTCTGCCCTGGAGCCTCTGCAACGCGGTGAGTTGCGCGTGCGCCAGAAGCCCGGTGCGCGCAATGCGCTGGGCCGAGTGAAATTCATGTTCCCCAATCCCTACAACGTGTATCTGCACAGCACGCCGGCACAGTCGCTGTTTGCGCGGACCGAGCGCGCTTTCAGTCATGGTTGCGTACGCGTCGAAGACCCGCAGGCGCTGGGTGAGTTTGTCTTCGCCGGTGAGTCGGGTTGGGATGGCGCGCGCATTGCTGATCGTTTGCAGGCCGATGGCGGACCCGAGCGAATCAACCTGTCAAAGTCGCTGCGCGTGATTATTTTTTATGCGACAGCGATTGCTGCCGAGGATGGCCGCATCCTGTTTCTGCAAGATATCTATAAGCATGACCAGCGCCTCAAACGGCTGCTGGCTACACCTGGCTGACGCGGTTCAACCGTTCCAGCTGCGCACGCGACCGGTGTCGACGTGCACAAAGTCTGAGCTGCGGTAATAACCCACGCCGCCGCGCTGTAAACCGCGAGACAGCTCTGCCAGATGGTTGCAGCTGACTCCGCGCAGACGCACATCCATAGCGCGGCCTTCCAGATGCAGACTGCGTACCGCGACGCCTGCGCTGCGTTCATGCAGCGCGGCATTGCTGGCCGCTGAGCGGTAGCCCGAGATGATCTGATAGCGCGGCTCGACGCCAGCCAGGTCGGCCAGATCGGCCAGGTGGTCGTACAGCGCCACGTCAATGGGATGTTGCTGGCCGTTGCGATGGTCACGCAGTAGGTGCTGCAGACCTTGCACCGCATCTGTGACCAGACCACCTGCGCCACGGTAAGCCACAGTAAGCACTTCACCGGTATGGGTACTGGCCAGTTCCAACCAGCGTGCTGCACGCGTTCCTAGCGCTTCATAGCGCTGCGCAGCATCCATTGGTGCGGGCAACAGCGTGGCTGTGCCGGCAGCTAGCAGGCTGGCCAGTGCCTGGCGGCGGGAGAGGGCGGGCGGGGACATAGATTCATCATGCCCGTGCAGGGTGGGTCCGGCAATCGTGGTGTCGGAGATCTTCTCAAACGGCTGCCGCCACGGCCCCGCCCTGTGGTGCAATACGCGCATAACAAGATCCAGGGAGTGCACCGATGCTTTGGTCGCAGGATTACAACCCGATGGGAGCGGCGTGGGTGTCCACGCTGATGGCGGTGATTCCGCTGGTGGTGTTGTTGGGTGGTTTGGCGGTACTGCGTTGGCGGGCTCCGGTGGCTGCCATTGCTGGCCTGTTAGCAGCGATAGCGGTGGCAGTTGGCGGCTTTGGCATGCCAATTGGCCAAGCGTTGGGTGCAGCAGGCTTTGGCGCCGCCTATGGCCTGATGCCCATCGGCTGGATCGTGCTCAACATCATCTTCTTGTACCAACTCACTGAAGAGCGCGGGCAGTTTGCAATTCTGCGCGACTCGATCGCTGGCATTACCGATGACAGCCGCTTGCAGTTGTTGTTAGTGGCCTTTTGCTTCGGCGCGTTCTTTGAAGGCTGTGCTGGCTTTGGTACGCCGGTAGCAGTGACTGGCGCCATGCTCATCGGCTTGGGCTTCACCCGCCTGCAGGCGGCTGGCTTGTCACTGATCGCCAATACCGCCCCGGTGGCTTTTGGTGCATTGGGCACACCGCTGGTCACGCTGGCTGGTATCACCGATTTACCCCTGGCAGATCTGTCGGCGCTGGTCGGTCGGATCATGACGCCGTTTGCCTTGCTGGTGCCGTTTTGGATGATGGTGGCTTATTGCGGTTGGCGCCGTACGTTCCAGATCTGGCCGGCACTGCTCATTACGGGCGTGTCGTTCGGCGGTGCGCAGTTGCTGATCAGCAATCTGCATGGCCCGTGGCTCACCGCCATTGGTGCAGCGCTGATATCGATGCTGGTGCTGGTGCTGTTTCTGCGCGTGTGGAAGCCGGCGCGAGTGATGCACATCGGCGAGGGTCAGGTACAAGCTGCGGCAGTTGCCAAGCCCTCTGCCGCTGCGCTGCGTCGTGCCTGGGCACCGTGGGCAATATTGATGGTGGTCGTGTTCATTTGGGGATTACCGGCCACCAAGGCTTGGCTCGATG
>Ga0214919_10005683_pt1 | contig 17520 bp, 13 predicted proteins | sample LL1503_MetaG_FD_177994 | JGI IMG/M metagenome (GOLD analysis project Ga0214919, IMG submission 177994) | Freshwater microbial communities from Lake Lanier, Atlanta, Georgia, United States - LL-1503 | ecosystem: Environmental > Aquatic > Freshwater > Lake | place: USA: Georgia | collected...
CGCCATTGTCCATTTTCTTTGGCAGCCAACATATCCTCTTGAGGAAAATGTGCTAATTGATGTTCGATGCAATCGAAGAGTCTTTTAGATTCCATAAGGCAAGCAATATTGTGTAACAAAATACTAAAATAGGGGCAGAAAAAAAAGAAAATAGCCTATGAAATAGAAAGAAAAAGATGATAATCTCTAGGTAGATTTAATAGTAGACATAATTATATTAATAAACTACCTTCTATTATATTATATAAATACTAGTAAATCAAATGAGTAAGTAAGCCATCTCTTAATTTGGGCTCAAACCAAGTACTTTTAGGTGGCATGACTTCACTGGCGTCCGCTATATTAAATAATTGTTCGATGGTCACAGGATATAAACTAAAAGCAACCGCCATTTCTCCGCTGTTGACTCTTTTTTCAAGTTCCACCAAACCTCTTATGCCACCTATAAAATCAATTCTTTTATCAGTTCTTTGATCGTGTATACCTAAAACTTTTGATAAAATAGAATTAGATAAAATAGTTACATCTAGCACACCAATAGGATCAGAAGAATAGATACCTGGCTTCGCTGTTAATTGATACCAAGTATTTTCTAGATACATTCCAAAACTATGCTGTGATGTTGGCTTGAAAGCAGATTCTTCTTTTTGGATAGTAAATTCTTTTTCAAGCGCTGCTATAAAATTAGCAGTAGATAATCCATTTAAATCTTTTACCACACGGTTGTAATCTAAGATGGCTAATTGATTAGCGGGGAATAAAGTAGTTAAAAAATAATCAGATACTTTTTTTGCTTCAGCACCTGGCTTCACCGCTTCTTCACTAATAGCTAACTTTACTTTAGCAGCAGAGGCTGCTCTATGATGACCATCGGCTATATAAGTACAAGGTACTTCTGTTGCAAATAAATTTGTGATTTGATCAATAATTGTTTCATCACTTATAGCCCATATAGTATGTTGAATACCATCTTCTGCCGTAAAATCGTAAACTGGGTTTTTAGTAGTTTTCCATTTTTCTAAAATAGCATCTATACTTGCTTGATTGCGATAGGCTAAAAATACATTACCCGTTTGAGCGCCAGAAGTCTTGATATGATTGATTCTATCTAATTCTTTTTCAGGACGCGTAAATTCATGCTTTTTGATAATGCCATTATTATAATCGTCAATACTACTCACACAAACTAAACCTGTTTGTGCACGGCCATCCATAATGAGTTGATAAATATAATAGCAAGGCTTTGATTCTTTAAATAAAACATCTCTTTGTATAAATGCATTTAAATTTTCTAAAGCTAATTGATATACTTCTTGACTATGTACATCTGTATTTTCTGGCAAGCCAATTTCACTTTTTGTGATATGCAAGAAGGAATACGCATTACCTTCAGCTTCTATTTTTGCTTCTGCACTATTTAATACATCGTATGGTTTGCTAGCAACTTGTTTTGCTAATTGAGGCTGAGGACGCAAAGCTTCAAAGGGACTTATTTTTGCCATGGGCGCGAAGTTCGTTCTTTTTTTTGAGAATTAAATTTTTTAAGCGAATGATTTCATCAAGTCGCAGAATGCTTCTACACTTGAATAGGGCAAAGCATTGTACATGCTCACTCGAATACCTCCTACTGTTCTGTATCCTTTCACACCAATCATTCCTTCTTTTTTACATAAGGCTAAAAAAGATTCTTCTTTGGAAGCATCTGTTAAAAAGAAAACAGCATTCATAATACTTCTATCTTCTTTGGCAATAGGACAATGAAAAGCTGGTAAACTATCAATGGTATTGTATAATAAATTTGCTTTTGCTAAGTTTAATTTTTCCATCGCAGCTAAACCACCTTGGGCTTCTATCCAACGCAGGGTTAATAAACTTACATAGATAGAAAAAACAGGAGGTGTATTTAATAAGGAACCTGCTTCAATATGTTTTCTATAATCTAAGATGGCTGGAATTTTTCTATTGACCTTACCTAAAATTTCTTTTTTAACCACCACCATTGTAACTCCAGCTGCACCCATATTTTTTTGTGCGCCCGCATAAATTAAATCGAATTGTTTAAAATTAGTGGGCCTACAAAATATATCTGAACTCATATCGCCTATAAGTAAGGCAGAAGTCTGAGGATAGCTATGCCATTGGGTTCCCTCCACTGTATTGTTTGTGGTTATATGTAAATAAGTAGCGTTAGAAGGTATATCTAATGCCTTATTAATATAAGTATGTTTTTTATCGGCAGTATCTGATACCACTTTCACAGGTCCAAATAAACTAGCTTCTTTCACTGCTTTATTTCCCCATACTCCATTATCACAAATTGCAGCTAATCCGTTTTCGTCTAATAAATTCATGGGCACTTGCATAAACTGCATAGTAGCACCTCCTTGTAAAAATAAAACTTCATAAGCATCGTCTAAACTCATTAATTTTTTGACAATAGTTTGTGCTTCTGTAACCACTTCTACAAAATGAGAAGTACGATGCCCTATTTCTAAAATAGATAAACCTGTTTTATTAAAATTATGAATAGCTGTTGCTGCTTTTTCTAAAACTTCTTGAGGTAAAATTGAAGGGCCTGAATTAAAATTGTGCAATTGCATTATAGTGGTGTAAATTAAATATTATTATTTTTCGAAGAAGAAGATGCAGAAGACAGTTTTACTCCTGCATCAGAAGATGTTTTAGCGTCTTCTTCATCATCAACAGTTGTCACACCGCCAGAAACTACATATTTCATTGCTTCAGCGGCACTCACACCTTTAGGGAATTTTTTAATTCTAGTAAAAGGTACAATATAAGTAATGCCAGAAATGGCATACGAATGAGGAACATATACAGTAACAAACTGATCCATTCCAAAATGTGCTGTATTTTGTTGAGTAATAAACCCTATTCTCCAAACATCTGTTGAATCAACATTTACTAATACGGGTTCATCAAATTTTTTCTTATTACCAGCAAATGCTTCTAAAAAATCTTTCACTGAAGAATAAATAATTTTTACACCCGGTGTTTTTTCTAAAATTTTATCGAAAATGGACATTAGCCTTTCTACAAAAAATAAAGAAGACAACCAACCTACTACTAATACTAATGCAATTGCTACTAAAAAACCAAGTCCCGTAACTTTGGGTATTTGTCCATTGACTTCGGCGAATTGTTGAGGAAATATAAAATTGAGCAGATTGGGTAAGAAATTATCGACCCAATTAAATAAACTTACCACTACCCAAATAGTGACCCCAATAGGTGCAAGCACAATGACCCCTTGAAAAAAACGCTGCGCTAAGGCTGTTACTATTTTCTGTTTGATGAATTGACGCCTGATATTGGGCATTTATACTCTTATTTAGGTCCAAATTTCAAACAATTTTACCATTCGACATAAATAATAAAAAAATAAGCCTGGAAACTTTGAAAACGAATTTAGTTTCCATAGTTTTGCGCCTCCAAATCCAGCTATGCAAGATAGAATACTCAATAAAGCCCGTGAATTGATGTTCCAAACGGGGGTCAAACATGTAACTATGGATGACCTGGCTACACAATTGGGCATAAGCAAAAAGACAATATACCAGTATTATAAGGATAAAGATGCCTTAGTAAGCTCAGTGGTTGAACATGAACTAGACAACCACGCTTTAATATGCAATCAAAGTATGGAAGCTGCAGATAATGCAGTGCATGAAATTTTCTTATTAATGTCAGTAATTCAAGAGATGTTTAATAGAATGAACCCGCTTGCTTTATTCGAAATAGAAAAATATTATCCTTTAGCCTTTGAGAAAATTAAAAACCATAAAGACAATTTTATTTTTTCAATGATTAGCGCTAATCTGGAAAAAGGAATTGCAGAAGGTTTATACAGAAAAGATGTTGATGTTACCATTCTTTCTAAATACAGATTAGAGACAAGTTTAATTCCATTTAATATATATGTTTTTCACCCTTCCAAATTTGATATGCTAAAAGTAAACTTACAAATTATAGAACACTTTGTATATGGTGTGGCCACTTTAGAAGGACATAAATTAATGGATGAATATAAATTAAATAATCATTTATAATAATTATTTAAAATAAATTTTTCAATAAATAACAAGAACTAAAATTCATAGTTAATAAATAAATAAAATGAAATATCTATCTCTCTTATTAGTTGTACTTATAAAATGCCAGCTACTTAGTGCTCAAACAGAAATTAAACCAATACATTCATTTTCATTGAATGATTGTGTGGCTTTTGCACAAAAAAATAATGTACAAGTTAAAAATGCACTATTAGCTATTGATGCACAAGTTCAAACAAATAGAGAAATTGGAGCTGCAGCCTATCCAACCATAGGAACCAATGTAGGTGGAACCGACTATTTGAAAATACCAACTTCATTACTACCTGCTCAAATATTTGGAGGACCAGCAGGTACTTTTATTCCAGTTCAATTTGGTACGAAATTCAACGCTAACTATGGCGCGAATTTTTCACAATTACTTTTTGATGGCCAAGTTTTTGTTGCATTGCAAGCGCGTGCTACTTCATTAGAAATGCAAAGAAAAAATGCAGCAGTGACTGAGGAAGCCATTAAAGCGAATATTTATAAAATTTACTACCAATTATCTGCTAGTAAAACGCAATTAAATATTTTAGATGCAAATATTGAGCGTTTAAATAAGCTAGCACATGATGCACAAATTATGTATAAGAATGGTTTTGCAGAGAAATTAGATGTAGATAAAGTTAATGTTCAATTAAACAATTTACAAACTGAAAAAATTAAAGCAAGTAATGCTGTAGCCATTGGTTTTATGGGTTTAAAAATGTTAATGGGCATGCCGGTGAAAGATAGCCTTGAACTAACTGAAGTTATAAATGAACAAAGCTTAAGTAATGATGTATTAGTAGAAAACGATTTTCAATATAGTGTAAGAAAAGACTTTCAATATATAAATTCTGTAAGAAAATTAACAGATTATAATGTAAAAAGATATCAATTAAGCTATTTACCAACTGTGAATTTATCTGGCGCTTATTCTAAAAACGCACAACGTTCTAATTTTGATTTTTTTGAAGGAGGAAATTGGTTTACTACTTCGCTTGTGAGTTTGAATATTAATATGCCATTATTCACTGGTTTTGCTAGAGATGCTAGAGTGAAAAGAACAAAGATTGAATTAAAGCAAATAGAAAATCAAATTGTTGCTTTAAAAAATAATATTGACAACGAAATCACACAAGCCAAATTAAATTATATGTCTTCTGTGGCTACTGTGCAATTCCAAAAAAAGAATATGCAATTAGCAGAAAATGTGTATCAACAAACTAAAAAGAAATTTGAAGCTGGTACAGGTTCTAACACAGAAATATCTGCAGCACAAGCCGATTTAGTAAGTGCACAAAATAATTTCATGAATGCATTATATACTGCTTTAATTGCTAAAGTAGATTTATTAAAAGCTACCGGAAAATTATAATACTCTTAACTTAAAATTTTAAAATAACAATAATGAAAAATATATCTACAGTCTTAACAAGTACTTTAATTTTATTCGCCATAGCCTGCGGTGGAGGTGATAATACCTTAGAAACACAGAAAGCTACCTTGGCAGCATTGAAAAAAGAGAGTCTAAGCTTGAATGCTAAAATTGCCACACTTGAAAAAGCTATTGCTAAAGCAGGTGGTGCAGAAGCAGCAAAAGCTATACTTGTAGCAGTAACTCCATTAGCTACTCAAGATTTCACTCATTATATAGAGCTACAAGGAAAAGTAGAATCTGAAAGTGTTTCTTTTGTAACACCTCGTGCGGGTGGTGGACAAGTAAAAGGCTTATTTGTAAAAAGAGGTGACCAAGTTAGAAAAGGTCAATTACTATTACAATTAGACAATAGCTTAATTAAACAAAGCGCCGCTGCAGCATCTCAAAATATTGAAACTTTAAAATCACAAGCAGCTTTAGCTAAATCGGTGTATGAGAAACAAAAGAATTTATGGGATCAAAATATTGGTAGCGAAATACAATTATTAACAGCAAAAACAAATGCAGAAGCCTTAGCTAGTCAATTAAAAGCAGCGACAGAACAATTAGGTGTAGTGCGTGATCAACTAGCTTATACAAGTGTCTATAGCGATGTAGATGGTGTGGCCGAGGAGGTGAATGTGAAAGTGGGTGAGCTTTTTATAGGTCCTGGTCAAATAAAAATTGTAAATACTAGTCGTTTAAAATTAACCACAATGGTACCTGAGAATTATGCTGGTAAAATAAAAGTGGGCACGGAAACAAGTTTAAATTTTCCTGATATTCAAAAAATTATTGATGCTAAGATATCGGTAGTAGGGAATGTGATTGACCCACTCAGCAGAAGTTTTTATATAGAAGCAAAATTACCTATTGATAAAAATTTTAGACCTAATCAACTAGTGCAAGTTAAAATTAAAGATTATGAAAAAAAGAATGCGATTAGTGCTCCAATTAATTTATTACAAAACGATGAAAAAAGTAAGTTTATTTATGTAGCCGTATTGGAAAATGGAAAATTAATAGCGCGTAAAAAAGCAGTAACAGTAGGTCAATATTATGGTAATAATATCGAAATTTTAACAGGCTTAGTAGCTGGTGACAATGTAATTACAGAAGGGTATCAGACCTTGTTTGATGGTCAAAATATTACTACTTCAGATAAATAATTAAAAAATAAAGCTTAATAGATCATTATGTCGACTATCAATAAAATAAAAGAAAAGTTTAAAGAATTTAAACCCACTTCTTGGAGTATTACCAATAAGACCACTATTTATTTGGTAATGTTATTTCTTAGTATAGGAGGGATTTATCAATTCCTTACTCTTCCTAAAGAGAATTTTCCAGAAGTAGTCATTCCAAATATATTCGTGCAAACGGTGTATGTAGGTAACTCCCCTAAGGATATTGAAAACTTAGTAACACGCCCTATTGAAAAACAAATTAAGAGTATTAGCGGTGTAAAAATTAGCAAATTTACTTCTACCTCTCAACAAGATTTTTCAGCCATTACAGTAGAGTTTAGCACAGATGTAAAACCAGAAATTGCTTTACAAAAGGTAAAAGACGCGGTAGATAAAGCCAAGTCTGAATTGCCAACAGATTTAACACAACAACCTAGGGTTATTGAATTAAATATAAGTGATATGCCTATTATGTATGTAAACATAAGTGGTAACTATAGTCCTGTTCAATTAAAAAAATATGCAGACGATTTAAAAGATAAATTGGAAAGTATTTCACAAGTGAACAGAATTGATTTAGTGGGTGCGCCTGAGAGAGAATTTCAAATTAATGTAGATAATTATAGAATGCAAAGCTCGGGCATCACTTTTGATGATATTAGCGGTGCTATTCAAAGAGAAAATCTCGATTTATCTGGTGGTTTATTAGAAGTAGGTACAATGAATCGTAACCTACAATTAAAAGGACAATTAAAAAATGCAAATGATATTGCTAATATTATTGTGCGCAATTCAAATGGTGCGCCAATTTATTTAAAAGATGTGGCCACTATTAAAGATACTGTGAAGAATAATGAAAGCTATGCCCGATTAAATGGTAAAAATGTACTTACACTAAATATTATTAAGCGTAATGGAGAAAATTTAATTGCCACTACGGATGCGGTAAAGAAAATTGTAGAAGAGGCAATTGCCAATGATATACCAAAAGATGTAAGCTTAGTTATTTCAGGTGACACAAGTATAAGAACGAAAAGTTCATTTACAGATTTAGTGAACTCAATTGTTATTGGTTTTATTTTAGTACTTGTCGTATTAATGTTCTTTATGGGTGTGACGAATGCCTTCTTTGTAGCCTTATCTGTACCCTTGAGTATGTTTGTGGCCTTTGTATTGTTACCTGCTGGTGACTTACTAGTGGGTTCACATATTACTTTAAACTTCATGGTTTTATTTGCCCTCTTATTTGGACTAGGTATTATTGTAGATGATGCCATTGTGGTAATAGAAAATACACACCGCATTTTTGTGCAAGGCAAAGGAAAATTAACTGCTACTACTTCCGCTAAAATGGCTGCTGGTGAAGTTTTTGTTCCTGTATTAGCTGGTACGATTACTACATTAGCTCCCTTCTTCCCTTTATTATTCTGGCCTGGTATTATTGGTAAGTTTATGATTTATTTACCGGCTATGTTAATATTTACTTTAGCTGCTTCACTAGTAGTTGCCTTTATTATGAATCCTGTTTTTGCAGTTGATTTCATGAATCATGAGGAAATAAAATCTGAGGAGCCTAAGTCGGCTATTTTCAAGAAAAGAAATTTCTGGATTCCTATTGCTATTGGTATTTTATTAGATTTAATGGGTTTTACCTTCCTAGGAAACTTATTAATCTTCTTTATGATTTTGGTAGTAGCTAATAAATATTTTATTACCGATTTAATTGAAAAATTTCAGACTAATACACTTCCTAAATTAATGAATACCTACGAGCGCATATTACGCCGCGCCTTAGGTGGATGGAGACCAGTTAAGTTACTAATTGGCACATTTGGTTTATTAATATTTTCTTTTGTCTTTTTTGGAATTAATATTAGTACAGGTAGAGTAGGTATTGAATTTTTTCCTAAGGGAGATCCTAACCAAGTGTATGTGTATTTAAAATTACCAGTTGGAAGTAAAGTAAACTATACCGATTCTATTACTAAAATAGTAGAACAGAAAGTAACCAAGGCATTGGAAATGGATAATAATAAAAAGAACCCACTGGTAGAAAGTATTATTTCCAATGTGGCAGTAGGTGCAGGCGATCCTATGCGTGGTGATAGAAGTACAAGATCTGAACTAGGTCGTGTGCAAGTGAATTTTGTGGAATATGAAAAACGCCATGGTAAATCTACAGAACCTTATTTAGATGCTATTCGTGCTCAGATGAAAGGTATTCCTGGTGCTGAATTTACTGTTACACAAGAATCAAGTGGACCACCAACGGACCCTCCAGTGAATATTGAAATTCAAGGCGATGATTTTGATAAATTAGTGAAAACAGCAGTGGGTTTAAAAAATTATTTAGACGCAGCACAAATTCCTGGTATTGATGGGTTAAAGATGGATGTGGATTTAGTCAATCCTGAATTAACCTTAACAATTGATAGAGACCGTGCCTTAATTGAAGGGGTAAGTAGTGCACAAGTAGGAATGCAAATTCGTACAGCTTTATTTGGTAAAGAAGTTTCTAAAATTAAAGATGGTAAAGATGAATATAAAATTCAATTAAGAAACGAAGAACTACAAAGAAATAATTTAGTAGATCTATTAAACATGCGTTTATCTTTTAGAGATATGGCAGCAGGTGGTATGGTAAAAAATATTCCTATTAGCTCTCTTGTGAAAGTAGAACCTACCAATACCTTTGGTAGCATTAATAGAAAAAATCAAAAAAGATTAATTCAATTAAGATCGAATGTTCAATTAGATCAAGGATATAACCCTACTGCGGTGAACGCAGTCATTGCGCAATATATTGGTAATTTCAAAGGTATTGCTGAAGGAGTGACTGTAAAACAAACAGGCGAGAATGAACAACAATTAGAAACAGTTGCATTTTTAGGAAAAGCACTTGTGATTGCTTTAATGTTAATTTTATTTACACTAGTGTTACAATTCAATTCTATTTCTAAATCGGTGATAATCTTAACTGAAATTTTATTTAGTATTATTGGTGTGCTTTTAGGTTTCTCTATATTTGGCATGAAGGTTTCTGGTGTAATGACAGGGTTAGGTATTGTAGGGCTTGCAGGTATTGTGGTGAAAAATGGAATATTGGTAATTGAATTTGCTGATGAGTTAAGAACCAGAGGCTATAAAACAAGAGAGGCCGTAATTCAAGCAGGAAAGACTAGAATTATTCCGGTCTTATTAACAGCCCTTGCAGCTATCTTAGGTTTCTTACCAATTGCTATTGGCTTTAATATCAATTTCGTGACTTTATTTAGTGAATTAAATCCACATATTTTCTTTGGAGGTGACAACGTTGCTTTCTGGAAGCCATTAAGTTGGACTATAATTTATGGTTTGGCATTTGCCTTTTTCATGACATTATTTATAGTGCCAGCTATGTATATTATTGCTGAGCGTTTACGCCGACCTATGCGTCGTCATTTTGGTGGTAAGTGGATTAGCATTTTAGGAATTCCTCCATTAACTTTTGTATTTATTCCTTTAATGTTTATTACTACATTTATACATAGAAAGAATCTAAAAAGAAGAATGGCAAATAATAATGCAAATGGAGATAAAATAATAAATGGTTCTTGGTATTAAATTTCTTTGAATTAATTATAAAAAACAAGCAAAATGAAAAAAAATTTAGTGGCTAACTTAATGAATGTTGTCTTCTTATCTATTTTTCTTTTTGCTTGTTCTTTGGGTACTAGTAAGCAGGCTATTTCTATAGTTCAGCAAAATGTAGGAACTTATGAGGGCAAGTCCGTTACTGAATATACTTTAACAAATGCTGCTGGCATGCAAGTAGGTATTATTAATTATGGTGGTATACTTACAAAAATAATTACCCAAGCCAAAGATGGTAGTTATGGTGATGTTCTTACAGGCTATGAAAAATTTGATGGTTACTTACAAAAAGGGAATCCTTATTTTGGAGCCTTAATTGGTAGATATGCCAATAGATTAGCAAAAGGAACTTATACTATTGAGGGCATAGAGTATAAAGCAGCTTTAAATAACAATGGTCAGTCGTTACATGGTGGCTTAAAAGGTTTTGATAAAGTTTTATGGGAAGCAACAGTTTTACCTGGCGATAGTAGTATACAATTAATATATCTAAGTAAAGACGGTGAAGAAGGTTATCCAGGAAATTTAAAAGTAGAAGTAGTATATACTTTAACGGCTAATAATGCTATAAAAATTCAGTACACCGCAAGTACTGATAAAACTACTGTTATTAATTTAACCAACCATGCTTATTTTAATTTAAGCGCTGGCAAATCGCCCACTATTTATGATCATATTCTACAAATTAAAGCAAGCAAATTTACTCCAGTTGATACAGTCTTAATTCCTACAGGTGCCTTAGTAGATGTGAGGGGAACCCCAATGGATTTTACAAGTCCTAAGAAAATAGGTCTAGACTTAGATAAAGTTGTAGGTGGCTATGACCATAACTGGGTTTTAAATAAAGCAGATGGTTTGCAAGAAATTGCGAATGTGTATGAACCTAATAGCGGAAGATATTTAACAGTGGCTACCACCGAACCTGGTCTTCAATTTTATTCAGGTAATTTTTTAGATGGCACTTTAACAGGTACTAAAAAGGGAATAGTCTATAATAAACATTATGCGCTTACTTTAGAAACACAGCATTTTCCTGATAGCCCCAACCAGCATGGCTTTCCAAGCACTATATTAAAACCAGGTGAAACCTATCACCAAACGACGGTGTATAGTTTTTCAACAAAATAAAAAGAGTTGGTTTTTTTATGCTACTAAATGCGTGCCTTCTTCAATGCTTGTAATATAAAAAGCTAATTCTTTATGCATAGCTTTAGCATAGTGGGCAGTTAATTCTTTTGTTATTTGATCTACTGCCGTTTTTTTGATAATATTAATAGTGCAACCACCAAAGCCACCTCCCATCATTCTAGCACCTAAAACATTTTTATTACTAGCTACAGCTTCTACTAAAAAATCTAATTCAGGACAACTCACTTCATATAATTTGGATAATCCTTCATGTGTTGCAAACATTTTCTTTCCAAAGGCTTGCATATCGCCCTTCTCTAAATCCAGCACGGCTAATTGCACACGAGCAATTTCTTCCACCACATATTTACATCTTTGATATACCTTACTATTTTTATCTTTTGTTGTTTTCTCTTGTATTTTATTTACATTCATTTCATTTTGGGGAATATCCCAAGATGCCAAACATTCCTCAACTTGTTCCAAGCTAATATCTCTGAATGTTTTAACATTAGGATATTTTTCTTGAATTATTTTTAATCCCTGCTCACACTCTAAACGGCGGGTATTATATTCAGAAGAAACTAGCGCATGTTTAATTTGAGTATCGAATAAAACTATACTATAGTCTTTTAATTCAATGGGGTAATATGTAAAGGCCAAACTATCACAGTCTAATAAAATGACTTTATTTTTTTGTCCATGTAAACTTGCAAACATATCCATCAAACCACATTTTACCCCTGCAAATTTATGTTCTGCGGCTTGAGCCATTAAAGCCATTTGCATTTTAGTAAGTGAAAGTTGGTATAATTCATTGATTGCAAATAATACCGCACACTCAACAGCAGCAGAACTTGAAAGGCCAGCACCTAATGGAATATTACCATGAATACAAATATTGAAACCAGCAGCTAAGTCTTTGTCATTAATAGATGTCAGCATTTTAGTATTAGCTAATTTATTTTCACCACTAGATAAACTATTTAATGCTTGGTCCACTACCCCAATTATATAATTAACCCATTGTGTAGCATGAGGTGTTAAATTATGCATGGGTAGAATGATGGATTCTCCTAAATCTAGAGCCACCATATGTATGCATCCATCGTTTCTTTTGCCAATGGCTACTTCAATAAATTTATCGATAGCTGCAGGTAATACAAAACCATGGTTATAATCGGTATGTTCTCCTATTAAATTTATTCTTCCAGGAGACTTGACCACTAAAGAAGGTGGATTATTAAAATGATTCAAAAACTGACTGCGAATAGCTAACATAAAATAAAAGGTTTTATGTTAATTTTATAATTTTTGTAAACAAGCAGCAGCAGCTTCTAGTGTAGCTTCTTTTTTAGCAAAACAAAGTCGAATTACTTTGTTATCTGTCGCATCGTGATAAAAAGCAGACATAGGAATTACTGCCACTCCATATTCTTTTACTAATTTTTCTGCAAATGATTTATCAGATTCATGTGTGATAGCTGCATAACTATAAGATTCAAAATAAGAACCAGAAGAAGGTATACATTTTAATGGTGTGCTTGCTAATAATTTTCTTAGGTAGTCACGTTTAGCTTGATAAAAATTACCTAAACTTAAATAGTCTTCTTTATCTAACATGTGTTTTGCAATACCTAATTGTTTAGGTGTATCACAACTAAAGGCATTAAACTGATGTACTTTGCGATATTCCTTCATTAAATTTTCAGGCGCTACGCAGTAGCCAAGCTTCCAACCAGTACAATGATAAGTTTTACCAAAAGAAAAACAAACAAAACTACGAGCGAATAATCCAGGATACTTAATTACCGACTCATGTTTTTTATCATCATAAATTAAGTGCTCGTAAACTTCATCGCTTATTAAATACAAATTATTGGAAAGCACTATTTCTTGTAATTGTAAAATATCTTCTTTTGTCATCACCATTCCAGTTGGATTATGCGGCGTATTCATTAAAATAGCCTTGGTCTTTTTAGTAATGGCTGTCTTTAAAGTATCCCATGGAATACTATAATTAGGATAGGTTAAGGCAATGGGTACCACTACCCCTCCGTTAAAAGTAATATTGGGTATATAACTATCGTAAGCAGGTTCAAAAATAATAACTTCATCCCCTGGTTGAATAATAGTAGAAAATGCTGAAAAAATTGCATAAGTGCCACCAGGTGTTACAGTAATTTCAGTTTCAGGATTAATGTTTGTTGCATATAAAGAATTAATTTTCTCAGCTAGTCTTTCTCTTAATAAAGGAACCCCATTGGTATGCGCATATTGATTTCCACCGGCTTTCATGGCCTCTGTGACACAATCAATGAGTGCATCACTCATAGGAAAATCGGGAAAGCCCTGCCCTAGATTGATGGCGTTATACTTTATCGCCAGTTGGCTCATGACTGTAAAAATACTAGTGCCAATATAGGGAAGCTTTGACTGCATCTATGCTTTAAAATTTCAATTGATTCGAAATACGCTTTAATTCAATCTCTGCTATTTTAGCTGTATACTTTAAACTTATTAATCTAAATCCTGCGTTTTCAAAACTTTGTTGTGCTTGTTTTACATCTACCATGGTAGCTTGACCTAATTGATATTTTTGCATCACTAAATTAAGTAAGGCATTTGTCATGCTATAATTTTCAGATTCAATAGGTAATTGCTCAATACTATTTTTATAAGAGTCAAAAGTTTTATAAGCATTCGTAAAAATATCTTTTTGTAAACTTTGAGCTTGTATTTCAGCATTTTTAGAACTTATCCTTGCATTTGCTACTGTTTTTTTAGCAGCGCCACCACCATATAAAGGAATAGATAAATTCACTCCTAAAAATGGACCTTGTGTTTCATTCAATAAACTAAAACCCGCTGCAGAACTATTACTATTTACATTATAACCAGTACTTGCTCTTAAAGTAGGATACATTAAAGCCTTGGTTTCTTTTTCTAACTGTTGATTTATTTTTACTTGTGTGCTTAATGCAGCTAGTTGTGGGTTATTATTCAAACCTATGGTAACACTATTAACTCCTTTATCAAAACTTAATTGATTGTCAATAGCAATAGTATCATTAATAATGATAGAAGAAGAAATATCTTCGTTATTATTAATAGTTCTTGCTAAATCGGTTTTGGCTTGTGCAATTATTAATAACTGGTTTTGCTTAGCTTGTAATAATGCGTTTAGATCTATATTAGATTGTAAAATATCGGTTTGATTTGCCACACCTATTTGCTGTCTTGTTTTAACAATATCTAATCTTTGTTGACTCGCTTCAATTGATTTTTCAATGGTTTTTAAATAGGCTTGCTGACGCACTACATTATAATATTGTTGCATTACTTGTGCAGTAGTATTTTGCATTTGTGATTGCAATAAAAAACCATTCTGCTTTTCAATTAAGGCTAAACGATCTTTTAAGGCCATAATTCTATAGCCATTAAAAACTATGATAGAGGCTGTAAGCCCTGCTGTTAATGTATTTCCGTCTACACCCGTTTTTGTAGTATTACGTGTTGGATCTGCAAACTTTTGTTGAATTGTAGATACTGACTTATTATTATTTGAAGAAGCAGTAAGGATGGGTAAGGCACCTGCTACTCCATAATCGTTATTATTTTTAGAGATGGTTAAATTATTCTCCACCAATTGAATATCGTAACTATTTTGAAGTGCTGTTTTAACAGCCTCTGTTAAAGTTAATGTCTTCTGTGCATTAGTAGTTGTAGATGCAACCACTACGAAATAAAGAATAAGAAATAAAGAAGTTAATTTTTGCATACTTTAAAATTAAGATAGCGAACTAGAAACACCATAAAAATTACATCAGTGGTTGAATAATTGAGTTTATTATACTCCTTTAGCCCACTAATGTTCCAATAGCGGCTCCTTGCACTACTTTTAATAAATTTCCAGGCTGGTTCATATCAAATACAATAATGGGTAATTTATTTTCCATGCATAATGTAAATGCAGTAGTATCCATAACTTTTAAATTCTTTGATATACATTCTTGAAAGCTAATTTTCTCAAACTTTACAGCAGCAGGATTTTTCTCAGGATCACTATCATATATACCATCGACACGAGTTCCTTTTAAAATAACATCGGCTTTCATTTCAATCGCACGCAAAGATCCTGCTGTATCGGTAGTAAAATAAGGATTCCCGGTGCCTGCTCCAAAAATTACTACTCGTCCTTTTTCTAAATGACGAAGTGCTTTACGACGAATATAAGGTTCTGCTACTTGCTCCATTACAATGGCGGATTGCAAACGTGTATACACGCCAATTTTTTCAAGCATGGCTTGAATAGCCATCGCATTAATCACAGTGGCAAGCATTCCCATATAATCTCCATGAGCACGCTCGATACCACTATCTGCTTCATTCATTCCTCTATATATATTACCTCCACCAATAACAATGGCTACTTGTACACCTAGTTCTACTACTTGCTTAATTTCATTGGCATATTGCTCAATGATTTTTGGATCAAAAGGGTCTCCCGTTTTTTGATTTCCTAATAATGCCTCTCCTGATAATTTCAATAATACACGCTTGTATTTTGGCAACATATTTCTACTTATTTTGTACTTGCAAGATAAGAATTTTGGGGCAACAAAAAAGGGTCCCCCCGACTACTCGGGGGGACCCTCAATATTTCAATAGATCTTAAGATATTTGCTCCTCAAAGCGCCCGTTTATGGGGTGCTTTGAAAAATTATAAGAGTGGGAAAGAATAAAAAATTAAATTCTTTAGAATTTTTTATTCTTATCCTAAAGCGACGCGTTTAAATTCAGTCACTTTCAATGCACCGTCAACAGACTTTACGTACTCACCAACTGTTTTACCACCATCTTTTACAAAGGCTTGTGCTAATAAGGTTTGCTCTTTAAAGAATGCATTTATTTTACCTTCTGCAATCTTCGCAATCATTTCTTCTGGTTTACCAGCCATTTTAGGATCTTCTTTCATGGTATCAATAATGATAGCACGCTCACGAGCAACTGTTTCAGCAGGCACTGATTCAGGATCTACTGCCACTGGGTTCATTGCCGCAATTTGCATTGCTAAGTCTTTGCCTACTTCAGCAGCTTCTGCACTTAAGCCTACTAAAACACCCATTCTGTATGCACCATGAATATAAGATGATACATAAGCAGCATCAACTCTTTCAAATTTAGCCACTCCAATTTTTTCTCCTATAGAAGCTAATTTATCATTAATCATATCAGACACTTTAGTGCCATTCACGCTTACTTCATTTAATTCAGCAGCAGATTTTACATTGTTCGCTACTGCTGCATCAGCAATGCTTTGAGCAAAGGATACGAATTCAGCATTCTTAGAAACGAAATCTGTTTCACAAGAAATACAAACAACAAAACCTGTTTTATGATCGGCAGAAGTTTGTGCAATAATCACACCCTCTTTTGCTTCACGGTCGCTACGCTTAGCGGCTACTTTTTGACCTTGCTTACGTAACCAATCAATGGCTGCTTCAAAATCGTTATTTGTTTCTGTTAATGCTTTTCTGCAATCCATCATACCAGCACCTGTTGCTTGACGTAATTTATTAATGTCAGCAGCTGTAATTGTACTCATAAAATATATTTTAAAATAAGATTGTTAAAAAATTGGATACGGCTTCGTATCAAAAAAACAATTGGGTCATTAGTATCCCAAGGACACCAATAACCCAATTGGTTAATATTTATTTACCTGCTGGGCGACGTGTACTTTGAATACGACGCTTTGGTGCACCTGGAGCTGTTGGAGCAGCACCGGCACCACGCTTACCTCTTCCACCTTCAGCGTTAGCCTCGGCTTCCATACGTTTTGCTTTTGCTTCGTTTTCATTGTTGCCTTCTTCAGTTTCGCCTTCGTCATCTTTAGAAGCTTGACGTTCAGCTAAACCTTCTGCGATAGCAGCAGTAATATAGTTTGTAATAATAGCAATAGATTTTGTTGCATCATCATTTGCAGGAATAGAAAAATCTACTTTGTTAGGATCACAGTTAGTATCTACCATACCAAATGTTTGAATACCTAAAC
>Ga0214919_10005684_pt1 | contig 17518 bp, 19 predicted proteins | sample LL1503_MetaG_FD_177994 | JGI IMG/M metagenome (GOLD analysis project Ga0214919, IMG submission 177994) | Freshwater microbial communities from Lake Lanier, Atlanta, Georgia, United States - LL-1503 | ecosystem: Environmental > Aquatic > Freshwater > Lake | place: USA: Georgia | collected...
GGCGGCGACTGTAGCCCCCGTGGCCACCACCACGCTGGATGATGACCTCAAGGCGGTGTCTTCCAACCTGAACACCCTCCGCGAGACCACCTCCGCGCTGCTGTCCCAGATCAAGAAGCTGGAGAAGCGCGTGCACCGCGAGATGAAGGATGCCCGCAAGCGCCGCCGCCGCGTCAAGCTGGATGAGAACGGTGTGGAGATCAAGCGCGCGCCTTCTATCTTTGAGCGCCCCACTCAGGTGACCGCTGAGCTGCTGACTTTCCTCGGCCGCCCCGCTGGCACCCTGATGTCTCGCTCCGAGGTCACCAAGGCCGTGAACGAGTACGTGAAGGCGCACAACCTGAAGGACAAGCATGCCATCAACCCTGATGCGCCCCTGCGGTCCCTGCTGTCGGTCCCCGCGAACGAGAACCTGACCTACTTCAACCTGCAGCGCTACCTGAATCGCCACTACGTGAAGGCGACCGTGCCCGCGTGAACGACGTTTAAAATCTGAGTAAGATTGTAAACAAAAAAGCAACGAAAAGACATCGTAAATAAATTTCAAAAAAAAAACAAAAACGCAGTAAATGCGACTATTTTTTTGCAGAAATTTTAAAAAATTGAATCGGAATTTTCTAGTAAATATCTTTGTGCAGAGATGTCCGAGTGGTTAAGGAGGGAGTTGGAAGAAATTCCGCCCGATGCTTAAGATCTCCTACAGTAATGTGCGTGGGTTCGATCCCCACTCTCTGCAATTTTTTTATTGGCAAAAATAACTAGTTAACTAACGTAATAATGGCACTAAGGTAATAATAATTTATAGCATAATAATGGTACATATTTTTGATAAAATGAGTCAAAAACGAATCTTACGCATTATTATTTATTAATAAAAAAAAGCGGAGTACAAAGCCTTTATTTTTTTGCTTTGTTATATGTGAAAATGAATTTTCATGTACAACAAATTAGAAGGCACAATACTACAATATAAAATACAACAAGCCAAAAGCAACTAATAAAAACTTCACAAGTATATGATACGTCGCAACAAAGAAATACATATGCAATATAAATTTATCAGACGAAGATACCCAAGAGCTTTCATACAAATGCAAACCAATCGCATGAGCTGGAGGCTTACAAACCCCCATATGTACAGTTAATATATCGCACGATTCAAAATATGTATTATCAAGAATCTTTACACGCGCGCTACCAGTATCCAAATCACACAGTGCATTAGTAAAACATACTGGACCAGTTGTATGATAAATATACAGTGTTTTATTAAGCGCACCAAGAATTGTATGCCGATTTTTTAAACACAGATCAATAACATTTAATAGACCAGGATGACGGGCCACAGAAAATATAACACCATTATTAATAATATCCTTATTAATATCATGGCCTATAAATGAAAATAATATATTATAAATTATATTGAAAGGTATTTTTGATATTATAATATCATAGTTAAGAAAAGTATCTTCAATTGGTCTCAATGGTTTCATATCCATATCAATATAAATTCCACCATACGAATACAATATAATATACTTCGCCAAATCTATCTTTTGTATCATATATGGATACGAATCATAAAGTGATCTAACAGAATTATCACAATTTGTAAGTAAACGTTTTATTGCAGGTTCATCCCAGAGTATTATTTCAAACGATGGATTCATCGTATGCCATCCATTATGAAAAACTCGCAAATGTTCTGGTATTTGTTTTTCACCTTGAAACCATATTTGATGTATTGTTTTTGGAATCATGCTAGTTGTAAAAATACATTTTACTTAGGCCTAGTAAATAATAGGTAACTCCTTTTCAAAATACACACGCTGATTATCCCAGCGTACACTTACTGCTTTGATTAATACACCAGCTTCTTTCGCTGCGGCCACCGCCGTTTTATAAATAGGATCCAACTTTGTAATAGTAAAACGATCAACATCATTCCGCTGAACAATAAATAGTAATACACATGTATGATCGGATACAAGCTTTGTAAGAGATTCTACATGTTTCAATGCACGAGGTGAAAGAAGTGCAACCTTTCGCTTTCCAAATGGAAAGATCGCAATTTTTTCATTTTCCACTACACTATTTGCCTTAATATATGCATTTAATTCTTTCAACGTTCCATCATAATGATCCGCCATAGGAACAGACTTTACTTCAATAATTGTTTTTTTATCGGCGGACGCAAAGTCAAACCGACATGTATCAAATTTTACTTCTTGAATAAATTCTCCAATTGGAAGTACTAGCTGCGACTTCAATAAAGATGCGCCAATTTTGTTTGCAACCATTGGATGACAACCGACCATTTGCCCATCAATCTCAACTAAATAAACTTCATGTGTTGATTTCGCTTTTGACTCTGGCTTTTCAAGCACCCATACAGTTGCTCCAGCTTTAATAAAACCACAACATCCGAGTGCTGCGGTATGGCAAAGGATTTCTTTTCCCTCAATTTCTATATCAGCTAGATATGGTGATTTGATCTTTTTTGAAGGCCGCGCAAGCACGAGTGCCTTTACTAAAGGTTTTGGAAGGCAATAGAGCTCCATTTTAGTTTTGTATTAAGAAAAAAACGCATCAATTTTTTATTTTGCAATATTAGATGAATATATTTGAAGCAGCTGAAAAAGGTAATTTAGAACGCGTAAAAGAATTAGTTGAAGCTGGAGAAGATATAAATGGTTATGATGGCGAGAATGAAGAAGCTGGAAAAACTGCACTTATGCATGCAGCTGAAAATGGTCATTTAAAAATTGTGAAATATTTAATTGATAATGGAGCAGATGTAAATGCAGTAGATGTATTATGGAATAATACAGCATTTATGTTTGCAGCTAAATATGGTCATTTAAATGTCGTAAAATATTTGATTGATAAGATAGATATACATCAAAGAAATGATGATGGAAATACAGCTTTTTTACTTGCTTATAAACACCTTAATGTAATAAAATATATACTAGATAAATCTCCGGTAATAGATGGTTATAATGTAAATGAAATAAATAATTCTGGTATAACTATGCTAATAGCATGTATCTCTGGACTAGATGAGCAGGATCTTTGGTGTCAAGATAATATAGATCAGTTTAGTATAATACAATATTTAGTGAATAATAGAGCAGATCTAAATATACAAGATAATAATGGTTCTACCGCACTTATGCATGCATGTAGCTGTGATAATTTAGAAATAGTAAAATATTTGGTAGAAAATGGCGCACATATAAATATGCATAATGATTATGGAGAAACTGCTCTTATGTTTTTAGTTACTTCTCATATTATGGCTAGTAATAATAAAAATTTTGGATTAGATATATTCAATTATTTAATAAAAAAAGGAGCACATATTCATACAAAAGATAATGATGGAAATACACTACTAATAAGATGTAGTAGTATACCATTACTAAAGATATTATTATCTTATGGATTTGATGTGAATATACAAAATAATAATGGTGATACAGTATTAATGTATTGGATAAAAGAAATAAATAGCAATCATTCTGAGGTTAACAATGAATTATTACATTATTTATATACACAAGGAGCTGATCCTAATATTAAAAATAAAGAAGGAAAAACTATATTTGATATGGTTACAAATAGATCGCGTGCAGTATTAAACGAGTTAAAAGCTAAAAATATTAGTAAAAAGAAATCAAATTTAAACACATTGCGAGTTGCAAATAAAAATACAAAACTTCGCAAACTGCCAAAAAACATTATTGATTTTGAAATTGCACCATTTTTATCGGGAAAAACAAGAACACGCAATAATCGCTTAGCAAATCTAGAACAACAAAATGTATTATTAAGTGAAAATCTCTTGAATGAAGCACCACCAAGACTTCCAGCATATCGTGCTCCAAATATTCCAGTTACAAATACAGAAATACAAGAATTAATGAAAATAAATCGTTTAGGAAATCTTAAAAAAAATAGAAACAACCAGACAAAAAAGAGAAAACGAAATAATAACACAACACAAAAAAATTTAGCGAATGCAGAAAATGTTAATATGAATAACTTTCAATAAGCGAAATCCGCCATTACAGGACAATGATCGCTCCCAAAATACTCAGTCAATACATCTGCAGCCAGCACTTTAACAACCGGTGAACAAAGCAAATAATCAATTCGCCAACCACGATTCTTAGACCGTGCTTGATGGAAATTAGACCAATAACTATACTTCACAACCTCACGATGCAAATAGCGAAAGCTATCAATAAGAGCGAGCTTCTTAAACGACACCCGCTCATCATCACTAAACCCCGCAGCCTTATGATGAACCTTTGGATTATGAATATCAATATCCTCAGATGCACAATTGAAATCTCCAACTGCTACTACAGGCTTCTCAAGTGCTGTAATATAATTACGAAACATCGTATCCCACTCAAGTCGCTCACCAAGACGCGCAAGCTCATCTTTTGAATTCGGCGTATATACATTTACAAGAACATACTCTTCATACTCAGCCACAATCATTCGTCCCTCTTTATGAATTGGCGAATCATTGTGTACATAATTTGTTACTTTAATGGGTTCTACCCGCGAAAGAATCGCAGTGCCACTATATCCCTTTTTTTCTGCAAAATTTGTATAAATATAAGGATAGTACTGTTTATAATACTCAAATTCCTTTTGTGAGCAGCGAGTTTCTTGGAGACATAGTACATCAGGATTCTGCTCTGCAATCAAAGTAGTCAATACATTTTGTTCAGGAAGGCAACCCTTTTGTCCAGTCTTGCTCTTCCCATGCATTGACTTCAAACCATTTACATTAAAACTTACGATCCGCATTTTATGTGTTAATTATTTTAGGCAGGAATTATTTTCAATTTTATTTACAGATGGACAGCTCTATGTTTTTTATTATGATTCTTTCTGGACTGCTATCAACAATGAATGTATATGCAGATAACCTTTCCGATATACGGCTAAGTTTAAATGATGCATATATGATATTATTGATGACTGGTTGGATGTACTTATTTATGGGTATATACCATGGAAACAATAATAATATATGCTTTGGATTGGCTTTAGTGCTAATAAATTTGTACTGTATAAGAACACAGTTTATGATAGATGAAAAACAATATTTGCTAGGAATGATACCTCATCATTCAATGGCGGTGTTTATGAGTAAAAAACTATTAGCGCAGAAGAGTTCTATCCGTGAGTTCTTACAAAAGATTATTAATACACAACATGTAGAAATTGCATATATGAAGGCAAAAAATTGATTTAATAAAATCCCAAAGATATGTACCGCCAAAATGATCAAAGATATTAAATGTGTATTTAATATTGGATCCGAAAAATGGACGATCATTGTGAAGGAAACCCGCATAGCAATTAATATGTTTGATCCAGAAAAGGGTGTGCCAATGTATATTGTACTGAATTTTGACACGCACCCAACTTACACGCAAATATCTGAAGATCAAGGTTTATTCACATTTGAAACTTATAAACTAAAGGTCAACGCCTACAGTATTACACAGCATGGACGCATTGAAATGACTACTAGCTGTGTTCACACGAGTTATGAAATTCCCTATATTGTCGCAAAGGGGCTGCAAACAATTGGCAGCGGTTCCACAAATGTCGTTGATGCTTCATTGGTCATGTGCAAAAAGGGATGCAACTGTAAAAATACTATGAAAGAAGTAAACAATGAAATCACTATTGCCAATCTGATCATCGCACTAAAGGATATTGAGCACGGAAGCTTTAAGAAGAAGAATGTGCTAAACAACTATGAACACAAATGTTCATGCTGCAGCATTATGATTAACAAGAAAATTAATGCAATTCTACAAATGGCGTGCAACCTTCTTGTAGACGAAGGACAAAACAAGTGGGAAAACATTGAAAAACTCAGAAAGAGTGGCTTTTCAGTCTATCCTGGCGAACAAGACCGCTTTGGATGGTTGACAGGCTGTATTGACACACAAAAGGGAACGATTATCTATGGCTAAACCAAATAAAATTGATAATTATTTTTGATCTAACTAAATTAAAAATGCAAGTAGAAGTATGTGAATTTAGCGTAAATAATCGGCCGATTAAGGGCGTGAAACTAATCGGGTCGCAATGTGTACAACGAAATCCCGTTCACACAGTTATCCTTCTTGATACAAGTGGCTCAATGAATTATAATTCAAAACTTAAAAATGTAAAGAAAAGTCTCTATTACCTTCTCAAATTCCTTCAAAATGATTACTTATCCCTCATATCGTTTAACGATAACTCAGAAATCTTATTGGAAAATACGCGTATTACGCCAGACCAAACAGACATGTTGCATTATACTATTGATAAACTGAAAGCAGACAAGGGTACAAATCTTTCCGCTGCGCTACTAAATGCGCATACGCTTTTACAACGCACACCATCTGAAATAAAAACCGGTCTTATTATTCTTACAGATGGCCATGCAAATGAAGGAATTACAAAATCCGAAGATCTACTGAATATTATTGCAACAATTAAAAATAATTCCTCTGTTTCAATCACAACAATTGCCTATGGTGAAGATCATAACGCAGAACTACTAAAAGATATGGCGACATATGGTGGCGGTTCTTATAATATGGTTGACAATCTTGAGCAAGTTGCATCAGTATTTGGAGATATATTGGGTGGTCTTATGTCATGTGTAATGCAAAATGTAGTAATCAAACATCCGAGCACGCTCACATCACTATCACCATACCGTACGAAAAAGGGCACAATGACTATTGGAGATATTTACGCGGAAAGTGAAACAGTAGTACTATTTGAAGGAACAGGATCACCAACTATTGAGGGAGTAGCAACATCCAATTACGTATGGGCTTCATATACTCCCAGCCTATCAGCAGACAACACAAGTTATATTATTACATATATTCGCTTGGAAGTGGCAGATATATTAAAAGACATGACAAAGCCAAAAGACGAAATTCTTGCGCGGTTAAATATACTAAAGCCATATTTGGAAAATCTAACTCATCCGCTTGTATCTTTACTAACAACGGAAATTACACACATTGAAGATAGATTGGGACAAGAGCTAAATACAAGCGTAAACCTTCAATCAAGTGCATTCTTTGCACTAGGGCGTGGCTTGCAATCACAAATGGCGCACGATATGCAGCATATGCATATACAAAGTCCATTTGCAAATAGTATTCAGCGAGAAATCACAGAGTCTATTCAAAATATGACACAGGGTGATCCTTGTTAGCGTAGCTCAGTATAATTTGACTATATATATTATTTTTTATTGTTAGCGGACCAAGTGTATATTTTACATATAATTCATGATCTATATATGTACGCTGAAAAGTATCTTTTAATAATCCGAAATACCCTAAACGCTCACTATTTGATTCAAACATATCCCACAATCCATCTTGATCTTCATATATAGGCCAAAGTAATATTATACCACTTGATATACTAATTAATAATGCATCACGATCGGTAAACATATGTAAAGTGTTACAAATTTCGTCTTCTAAAAACGCATTCATCTAATAAAATATGTGTGCCTACTTTAGGATGGTAAAACATACACGAAAAAAAGGTGGGTACATTATGAGTAAAAGCAGCGCAGATGGCTGTGTATTTACGCGGCCAGTATGGCCTTGTGCTTCAAGCTTAGAGGGTTATGATCCAAATGATAGAAGGATTGTTTCAAAACTTATATTGAAAACCGATGCAGAGTATGAAACAATAAAAATAGCACAAAGTATTCTTACTAAAAATTCGCCCTTTTTATTAAATACATTAGGCGAATGTACGCCTGCAGATAAGACTACGATAGATAGTGAAACTTTAGAGCAATTAAAAGCCATAGGAATAGAACAAGAAACTACTCGTCGTGGTGCATGTTATCATTTAGAAAAAGGATCACTTGATGATTACAAAATACTTGTTTCAAGACAATATAGTTCTACATTGTATGATTTTGTAACATCATATAGCAAAAATTCTTCAATGGTAGCTTTTTATAAATTATTAAACGAATCTGGTCCGTTTTTAAATGCATTAAATAAATTGGCTTCTCGCAAAAATGGTAATTCACTTGTAAATGTTGATTTGCACTCAAACAATATATTTGTAAATACGTTTCCGAATGATTTTGATTATGATATGGAAATTGGTATTGCGGATTTCGGACGCTGTTTTGTTTACATTAAAGATGCATCAACAGAATTAAATATGCAAACATGGGTAATAAATTTTTTAATATATTGCAATCAACATCAACTATCCTCAATACTATTTGTACCACTTGAAGTAAGATTGCTTTCATTTATATTAAAACCCATAACGTATAAATTTATCAAAGATAATATAGAAAGTAAAACTTTAAATTTATCAATATGGTTAAGTTTTGTAAAATATCTAAATCATACTAATATATTAATAAGCAACAGTGATATAATGCATTATTTTCTAAAACCTATGATTGTTGGAAAAATGTCAAATACATATATAAAAATTATAGATCATATACTAAAATATTTGGAAGTAATACGAGATTTAATAAATGATGTAGATACTGAATATAATAAAGAAGATCTTAAAAACATATATTATTTAGTTCAATTTCTACATCATAGAACTGCGGGTATAGGATATATAGGTTCGCTTTTAAGAGAAGTCGCTCAATTTAATAGAAGTATAGATCTAACAATTCCAATAGAAACATATCTTGAAACAGGCGAGTTAACTTTTAAAGAAGATCCTTATTCGCAATTAATGCATGTATATATATTGGAGCTATTTGCACCATATGATAATGATTATAGTATAGAAGAATTATATACAAATGAAACAAAAAATCGTTGCTATAATACGTATATGAAACATATACCGCATATAACTATTGAGCCAGATGAACCAGCAAGCAAAAAATTGAAAACAAATTAATAATATAATTGTACAAGAAAAATGGTTGAAGATATTGAAGATATTGAACCCAAAAATACCTTCACGCCCAAATCTCCAGAACAAGATGAGATCCGCGATTTCGTAAATGATTTAATTTTAGATAAAGACACAAATATTGAGTCACTATTTAAAATATTAAAAAAGAAGTATCGTATTAATCCATCAAAACATGAGTTGCGTGAAGCCTATAAAAAGTATTTCTCAACCACAAAGCTTCCTCCCAAGCTAACAAAATGGATGGTGAAAAAACAAATGCGTTCCAACTCTGGTGTGTTAGTTGTAACAATCGTACTTGCACCAGATAAGTTTAGCTGCAAATACAATTGTTCGTATTGTCCGCAGGAAACCGATACTGCAGGCAACCTTACCCAGCCTCGCTCATATCTTTCCAATGAACCTGCAATGCGACGAGCGCTAGAGTTTGATTTTGATGTGCGAGGGCAGTTCAAAAACCGCATTGACGCGTACAAAGCAACAGGAAACATTTCAGAAGGCTGCAACAAGATTGAAGTGATCTTTTCAGGAGGTACATGGGAAAGCTATTCACTTGAATATAGAACACAAGTTATACGTGAGCTTTATTGGTCAGCAAACACTATTGAAACCCAACGTGAGTCAAAAACCCTAGAAGAAGAAATCAGTACCAATGAAACAACTACTTTCCGTATTATCGGATTTACCCTTGAAACCCGCCCTGACAATGTAACAAAAGAAACAATCCTTCAGTATCGGAGCTGGGGAGTCACACGAATCCAAATTGGCATTCAGCACTATGATGATGAGATTCTGAGGCAAATGAACCGCAAATGCTACACCGAACATACAATCCAAGCAATCCGTTTGCTAAAACAAGCGGGCATGAAGGTTGTAGTGCATCTTATGCCTGACTTACCAGGCTCCTCACCAGAGCTTGATAAGTGGATGTTTGATCAAGCCATCACACGGCCCGAGTTACAATTTGACGACGTAAAACTCTACCCAACAGCTGTAGTAAAGGCTGCAGATGACCAGCACATTGTAAGGTCCAAAATTGCTGATCTATATGCCGAGGGTTCCTACACCCCATATAGTGAAAAGAATCTCAATGATTTGCTTGATGTGTTGATCTATTACAAAACTAAACTAAATCCATGGGTACGTATTCAGCGTCTTGTGCGCGACATTCCAAGCAGCGATATAGCAGCGGGCTACAGTAAGATTTCAAATTTGCGACAGATATTACACAACAAAATGAAAGCACAAAACCTAAAATGCCACTGTATCCGTTGCATGGAAATCGGTGACTTGGAAACGGAAAATCTCACACCCCTTCTTGCGGTTCGTGCGTATGAAGCATCAGAAGGTATTGAGTATCACATTACATTTGAAGCCCATAGCATGACTTTCTTTCAAGCGCTATGCTATTACATTGCTGTTTTCATTAAATATTTTACAGGATCCTATTGGATTGGCTCTCTAGATTCGTACATCGGTCTCTACGGGTTTCTTCGCATGCGATTTGATCCAGAGCCAGGGGGTGATTTTATACAAGAAATTAAAGACTGTGCTTTGATCCGTGAAGTACATGTATATGGAACTGCTATGGGGGTAGGGGGGCAGAGTATTGGAGGTCAGCATAGTGGATATGGAAAGCGGCTTATGGCTGTTGCAGAAACGATTGCACGAAACTCTGGTTGGAAGAAGATTGCAGTTATTGCGGGAGTTGGAACACGGGAATATTATAGAAAGCTGGGATACCAATTGGGCGAAACATATATGTTGAAAGATCTTTGATTAGCTCTTTTTAATATAGTAAAAAAATATATTAATATATAAATAGAAAGTACAATGGGGTGGTTCAAAAAAAATAAGGGAACTGTGTTTAATAGGCGAAATAGATCATATAAGGCAAATAATACTACAATAAACACACCAAATGCATCATATGAAGTATCAACTCTTAGTGAACCAAGTTACTCATCAGAATCAGAAAATAGTAATGGATTTAAATATAGTAGCACATCTACAGGAGGCCCATTAGTAGTTGGTTATACCCTTATAGATAGAGCACCACTACCTAAAACAGCAGACGATTTTGATGATGAATTTAGTAGATTAATGCACAAAACAGATCGCACATCCCTAGAGGATGCTCGTTTAGAAAGACTTGTAGGTATTAGTCTAGATAAATCTCATCATTATTCTAATACTAAAATTAAAAATACAGAGCCACTTCCTGAAACGCGTGATGATTTAATATATGAACTAGATAATTTACAAAAAGATCCTAACTCTACAAGTATGAAGAGAGCTCGTATAACTCGGCTCTTATCTATTTTAGATGATAAAAAACCATTGCCAGATACTGAAGATGGGTTAGTTAACGAAATAGAACAATTAGAAAAAATTCCGAACCCTACTCTTAAACAACAATTAAGAATCAGTAATCTTTTAAAAATTCTAAGAAATGAATCAATATATAAAGAAATTGGAAGACTACAGCAAATTCCAAACCCAACATCTGAAGAACAATCAACCATGCATCGTCTTTTACGTGGATTAATAGGTATACATACTAATAATAATAATGATCCCACAAACGGTGGTAAACGCACACATAGAAAAAGAAAAAATAAAAAGAGCAAAAAGAGCAAAAAAACACGTAAGCATTAACGCCTTATGGAAACAGTATAAATCTTTTTTCGTGGCCTAAGAGCCAAATCCAACTCAACAAACTGATTTGTAGAATAGAATATGCGTGTTAACCCATATTCTCGTACACATTTTTCAAGAAATAGATGACAATCATGGCAAGGCACAGAATTCTGAATCTTATCCAACCCGATCTTATCTGAAGCGGATGAAATACGAAACACATACATACACGCTCCATTCATCTTGCTTATATCTCCCAGTTCGCGTACAACATTTTTCTCCGCATGAATACTACAATCTGACCAACCAGCGCCTCGTGAGCGACTGCCGACCTTATTTGTAGCCATAGCAATAACCTTGTTGCGTTTTACTAAGACTGCAACATGGATATTTATTTTGCTACCCAGCATATTTACAATTGCCTTGTCCTCCAGAATCTCTGGAAGGAACTCCATTTGTCATGTTAATATATTTATTAATATAAAAGAATCAATTTTTTTATGTTAGTAAAAACACAGCCCTAATCCGTGAAAAGCTTATTGCATATACCATTTTCAAACCGTAACCAATTCAACCCAATACAGTATACTTTCACTTCCCACGATGTATCATATAAGGAAGCCGGCACTTGAACTGTCATTGTTAAGCGTAAACTTTGCACACGACTTGCATTTAATGTGCCGCTAGGCTGATGTTCGCCAGGGGAAACAGCAAAAGGGTATCCATATATGTATCTATCATAAGAAATAATACCACCTCTATGATGTGATGCAATTAACTGGCGGTAATACTGTTCAGGTGCATCGCAAATAGTTTGACCATTTACTTGAAGTACCGCAGATTTCAGCAAAGGTACTAATGGATTAAAAACAGGATCATATTCACGCTCCAAAACCCCACTATAATTAGTCCATTCATTGTTATTTGCCACCTCTTTTCGTCGCACAAACCATACAATCTCCTCTAATGGATGATTTGCTTCAAGAGGCAGCTGAATAGTTACAGTATCATTTGCACCCTTTGAAATAGCGTATTTCAGCGGTTCATCAAAACTAAAAGTCTGAACTTCGCGTATGAGATGCTCAAAGGGATTACGCAGCATTTTCTGCCGTTCATCTCCATCTAAATATGCACCATACGTGATGAGTTTCACTTGCTGAAAATCGGGTACAACTTGTGATACAGTTTTCACCACAGATCCATTGTTAAAAGACACAGTACTTCCAAGAGGTACACTACAGTCATTGCGGTACCCGCGCAATTGACGAATAACTTGTTCGTATGGGCGAAAGGTTACATGAATCTTAGAAGAGCCGTCTTTTAGCGCTACCATGGGCAACGATTCACGAAGGCGTGATCGCATGAAAAAGAAGGGTAAACTACAAAACACATTGCCATCTTCAATAGGATAATTGCGGGCAGGATTCCAGTTTAATAGATCAGGTATAGACACTTTACCGAGGGAATCTGTTGCAACACCATATTGACTATTCAAATCATATGCTAATGCACTATGCACATATATAAAATCACCATCAATTGATTCAATAGTTACACCATCAATTTCCAGTTCAGCCTTTTCAATGAGGCAGGATCCGAGTGAATTGGCAAAAAAGTACGCTTCAGCTGGGTTATCATACGTAAGCTTTCCAGAAGCAATTAACACTTGTGTGGTTAGATCTAGCCAGTGAGTGAGCTTAATTTGTACAGCTGCCCCCAGCATTACATCACCGCAAGGAAGTGAGCCTATGTCAAAGCTAAACCGCTGACCATAGGTTGCAGCACCGCGAAAAGGGAAATCTTGCACAACAGGCACAAAGGGCACATTTCGTCTGTCAGCGCTTCGTGTAAACCATGTTGTGGTTGTATCTAGTGGAAAAAGATCATTGTCTTGTACATCACGATCTGTTATGTCAAGTAATGTGGTAATATCACCAGCGGGCCTTTTAAAGTCCATCTGTTAAGATACCTACCTATTTTCTTAGGCTCTGCAGAAGATATTGCATTGAGTACACATATGCTTTATTTGCAGTAATATATGTAATGAGTGTTTGGTTTGCTGCTAGTAATTCAGCATTAATGCGCATTTGATTCATATACAGTTCTTCTTCATATATTGCTCGCCGTACGTCTAGCCCATCCAGCCATTCATTATAGTCGTCTTCAATCTTCTCAATAAGGAACTCTACGTCGTAAGAGCAATCCAGCAGGTCGTTTAAATCCCGCTGGATTTGCCCTAGGTTTTCTTCAAGTGCTTGCATTTTGGTGCAAACAGACTAAACAGGCACAAATTCAATTTTTTTACGTCAATACGCATACAGCAATAAAAAAAGTATATGTTTGTATATGCCCCTCCTCGCATAGTACTGTGCTTAACCATTATAAGCTCCATTTCCCTACCATTTTAAGTCCGGATTAGACCATTAGACCAGTTAAAGTCCGGAATGGACTATTACCTATGCCCCTCCTCGCATAGGCTAGTGATTAGCTATACTAATCTCCTCCTTCCAAGTTTAATTGATGGACTCAAGACTTGTAGATTAAAGTGTCTACGAGACTCAACAATGCCCCTCCTCGCATTGTCATGTGGATACCTATAGTCATCCTCCATACCCGCTTGTTTAGTGTCAGAAGCCTTCAGACAAGTGTAGTTTTTATCATATAAGCGCCACCAGGGCCTATATATCATGTTTACGCCACATGACCAGCGGAGCGAGCGTTATTATCTATAGTTCTCAAGTATAGACCGCTAAAATATCTTTCGGAGCCAAAGTATTCAATTTTTTTTGGAAATTGAATGACCTAAAAAAACACCCTTTTTTGACCTTTTTTTTGGGTCATTCAATTTCTAAAAAAAATTGAATTAAACCGTTTTTAGGGCTGTATTTACCGATAACAAGAGAAAACACACACACTCACACACCAACACACACCAACACACACGATGGCCCCCAAAACCTCCTCCACCCGCCCGCTTGACATGCCCGTCGCCACATGGATCGCCAACACCCATGCGGACATTGCGGAGCGTACCGCTGCAGCACAGGCAAAGCTTGCTTCCCGCGTTGCCGAAACAAAGGCGCCCGTTGAAGCAAAAGAGCCCAAGGATAAGAAGCCGCCCACTGAGTGGATCGTCTTCTGCGGCCGTGTCCGCACCCTGCTGAAGGCCAACGAGATGCCCATTACCTCGGGCGTCCGCGAGAGCACCAAGTTCTGCTCCAGCCTGAAGGCCCAGAAGGCCTACTCTGAGTGGACCGATGAGGCCATTCTGGAGGCCCGGAGCAGCTGGGTAGCACCCTCTAGCTCAGCTAGTGAGACTGAGGCGCCCGCTGCGCCCGTGGCAGCACCCGTTGCGGCAGCCGTCGCGCCAGCTGAGACTAAGGCAAAGAAGCCCGTCAAGCCCCGCGCGAAGAAGAGCGCGTAAACACTAAAAACCCACTAAAACACCAAAAAACAACTAAAACACACTAAAAACACCAAAAAAACCCAAAGTTTTTTCATGCAACGTAGCATAAAGCCAGTCACACATATAGAATTATGCTATACAATACGCTAAAAATACTCATACTATTTATATTAATAGGCGCATTAGCCATGCTGGGGATCCCTTTTTTGCTGCTAAGCTTTTTCAGTTAGTTCCTTTGGCTTAATGGCCTTTTTAAGGCCACGCGTGAAACCCATTTTTTGTGTAGCACTAGTAGATGTTCGGTTACACCTCAATGGAATCCCATGGCATTATTACCCCGCAAGGGCGAAAGATAAAGGAGACACTTGTAACAGTAGAAAATGGCAAGGGTAAGAAGACAGTTATAATAGAAGACAATCGCGGTGTTCATTCTGAAACAACACCTTTGAATGCATCTGAACTAAGAAACATTGAAAAGCGTAAATTCATGCCAGGTATTTTTACTGCATCTATCGCAAATATTAACACAAAAAAGAATAAGAACAATAACAATAACAATAACAACAATAACAACAATAACAACAATAACAACAATAACAACAATAACAACAATAATAACAATAAGAAAAAGACCAACAAGCATAAGGCCACTAAACGCAAGAAGAGCGTTAAAAGAAAAACACGCAAGTCAAAAGGCTTCTTTAATAGTATTTTTTAAAAGTAAAGGTAGCTATTCAAAAGCCTAATATTTGTCTCACATTCATCTAATTTAGTAAATGTGAGAGGAATACGACTATGGCTAATTTTACCATTAAAAGTCCTTTTAATATGGATATTTACAAGCCATACATATACATTGTTAAAATCTTCAGTATAAGGCCCTTCACGCGATATGTGTGTAATATAATTCAAATTTATCTTTGTTACATCAGGTACATTTGCTAACAAGCGGTTAATCTCAATCCATTCGGAGCTGCGCTTAATAGTTGTATTTGTATATACTTCCATTTTATCTGTTAGTTGAAGTAAGCAAGCCATACGAATCAATTTTTTACAGGGAGGCGTGTAAGAGACCCCATAAACGCTTTGCAACGACTGGCCCCATTTTTCGTCCATTTGTAAGGCACTCTGCAAATGCACCCTCACTTGCCGCCATAATTCCTTCAAGATTCTTAAACTGTGCAGCAATACTTTTTGCTTTATCTCCACTCACACCAGGGCATTGTTGTAATACAGCATGTAAAAAGTTAGTAGGATCCTCCTTATTAGCCTTCTTATGTGTTACAACATCTGTATATGAAAGCATTTCTGCGTTAAAACAGTCCTTATCTTTTTCAAGAAGTTCTGCAATGTCTTTTATACGAGATACAGTATCTGCTAGCGAATCCGTCTGTACAATGCTAATCCCATAACGTAATGTAAGACGTGCAAGCACTTTAAAGACTACATTTGCGCTAGTGCGGCAGGTAGTAAGTGATCCTTCAATAATATATAGAGGCCGACCCTTGACTTCAGCACAATGAGCTAATAAACGAGTACGTTGTTCTCTATAGCGGCCATCACGTAATGATGATTCTAAATCTGCAATAGTCTTTCGTTCAGCAACAACGGGGCCAATCCATATATCACCAACAGGTAAAAGCTGCGTTTTTACTTCGGGCATTAAGCGAATAAGCCCATGTTCACGAGTATCAAGAATTATATCCATTACTAATATATATAATTCTTCGTTTAGACTGGGTCTATGCATGTAACAATGCATATAAATGACTACCCATATGTGCACCGAATTTTCTGCCAGACTTACTCTTGCATTCTGCAAGTTGTGCTTCAGTTAATTCTAATATAGATTTGAGCGTACGAAATTCTTGTGCAAGAGTTTTTGATTTTTCAATACTTATTTTATATCTAATTCGTAAAACCTCTGCTAAACTTTGTTTTTTTTCTTTTTTAATTGGATTTAATATATTAGCAGATATATCTTTTACTATTGGAGGTACAGCAATAAGTGGTGGTAAAACTACTGCTGGTTCAATAGCTGGTGGTTGTTCAATAGCTGGTTGTTGTTCAATAGCTGGTGGCTCAATCGGCACTTCATTTGCAGATACATCATATACAATACTCGTTGATATAGTACATGTATTTGAAGACAAATCTATTATATATATAGGATCTATTGTATGGTATGATATACATGGAGGGCATATAGTTTTTAAATAAATATATAAATTGGATATGATTTGACCCATACTATTCTAAGAGAAATTGTAATTTTTGTTTAGGCACAATATCCATCTATGCATACATTAGATTCACAATCTGCATCTTCTAAACAATCGGTATCATATACTCTATCTACTAATATTACTTCTGAGGCGTAAGGCCATCCAAAAGGCCATAATCCTCCTCCAGTTCCTCCGCCCCAATCACTTACTCCATGACCACCGCCATGACCACCGCCACCATGACCACCACCACCACCACCATGACCACCGCCAC
>Ga0214919_10005685_pt1 | contig 17517 bp, 18 predicted proteins | sample LL1503_MetaG_FD_177994 | JGI IMG/M metagenome (GOLD analysis project Ga0214919, IMG submission 177994) | Freshwater microbial communities from Lake Lanier, Atlanta, Georgia, United States - LL-1503 | ecosystem: Environmental > Aquatic > Freshwater > Lake | place: USA: Georgia | collected...
TATCAAATGCAGAATCTAAAAAAAAATGTCGGGGGATTTTACCGATAGCCGATAACACATTTTCATCTGTGATGCCTTTGTCCCTTAAAAGAATCACTAATTTTTCTCTTAATCCCTTATGCAGGTAGGCATCTACCAATGGCGCTGATTTATTCATGCTTTACTACTAGTTTAATTGCATGTCTTTGATAATGCCATTTATTTTTTCTTGCAACATTTGATACTTACTGTCAAATGATTCCCTGTCCTCTAATTCCGTATTCACACTAAAGTAGAATTTAATTTTAGGCTCTGTGCCACTTGGCCTTGCAGAAATTTTACTACCCTTCGCGGTAATAAATTGCAACACATTACTTTTAGGCAGATTTAATTTCCAAATTTCCCCCGTCTGCAAGTTTTTTCCAACCTGTATTTCATAATCTAATAATGTAACCACCGCTTCACCGTCAATGGTCACAGGAGGTGACTGACGATACCCTTCCATCATGTCCTTAATTTCCTGTTGCCCGTTCATTCCTTTTTTTGTAATACTGATTAAATTTTCATAATAAAAACCATATTGAATATACAATTCAATCATCTTATCAAATAATGTTTTACCCTTGCTCTTTTCGTAGGCCGCCATTTCACACAATAAGGCAACTGCACTCACCGCATCCTTATCCCGAATTTGATCTCCTATCATTAACCCAAAGCTTTCTTCGCCGCCAATAATATAATTTTCCTTTCCTTCTTTTTCTTTGACTAATTCAGCAATCCATTTAAATCCAGTTAACACATTATAGCAATTAACTTCGTTTATTTTAGCTACTTGGTTAATCATTTCTGTAGTAACTATTGTGGTCACCACCATATCATTGGGTGCAGCAATTCCCTTGGCTCTTCGGGCCTCCATCATATAGGCAAATGCCAATACTGCTGTTTGATTGCCATTCATTAATACCCATTCCCCTTTATGATTTTTAACACCTACCCCTACTCTGTCTGCATCTGGATCCGTGCCTAATAAAATATCAGCATCCATGGCTTTCGCTTTTGCCAAACCGATGCTCATGGTTTCACTTTCTTCCGGATTCGGATATTTAACCGTTGGAAAATTTCCATCGGGTGTCGCTTGCTCATCCACAATGGTCACATTGGTAAATCCAAAACTAGTTAACACTTTTGGCACCAAAGTAATTCCTGTACCATGAATTGGGGTATACACAATTTTCAAATCCTGTTGTTGCGCAATTATTTCAGGATACACACTTAATGATTTTAGCATTTTTATATAATCCTGATCCATTGCTTCACCCATCAATTGAATATTATTTTCGCCACCTGACCATTTCACCTCATCCACGCTTTGTATTAATTCAACCTCGCTAATTACATTTTTATCATGGGGTGGTACTAATTGACCGCCATCATCCCAATAAGCTTTATAGCCATTGTATTCCTTCGGATTATGTGACGCGGTACAAACCACCCCTCCTTTACATTTAAGTTGTCTAATAGCAAAGCTTAATTCTGGTGTTGGTCTTAGTGCTTCAAACAAAAACACTTTAATCCCATTTGCAGCAAATACCTGCGCTGTAGTTTCCGCAAAAAATCGGGAATTGTTTCTGCTATCATGTCCTATGGCAACAGAGATCGATTCGTTTGGATAAGTTTTAAGTAAATAATTAGAAAACCCTTGCGTCGCCATTCCAATCGTGTACTTATTAATACGATTGGTTCCCACCCCCATTATTCCCCTTAATCCCCCAGTGCCAAATTCTAAATTTCTATAAAACGCGTCTTGTAATTCTTCTTTGTTATTCGCTTGTAAATCATGAATGACTTGTTTTGTATTCGCATCATAATTTCCGGACAACCAGCGCTGCACATTCAATTCAATCATTTCACTCATAGTTCCCTGTTTAATGGCAATTTTAAGCAATAATTACAAATCCACCAATTCGCAAAGGAGGATTATTAGTTTTAATGATTAAATTTGATAGATAATAACATGAAGTTAATTACAATCTTATTTATTTCCGGCTTTTTAATTGCCCAAGTGGGTATGGGTCAAACTGCAGATTCAAGTATTATAATTACTAACGCTCATACAAAAAGTGAACCCAGCCTAGATACAAATTTCGCGAACAAGCGGGTCAACTTTAAAAATAGATTGCGCTTAGTCACTTCACTTCAAGCACTGGGCTATGGTGCATCCATGGTAGGCTTAAATAAAATTTGGTATGCTGGATACCCTAAAAGCAGTTTTCATTATTATAATGATGCAGGCGAATGGTTGGATATGGATAAAGTTGGACATGCTTATACTGCGTATAGTTTATCAAGACTAAGTTATAGGACCTGGGAATGGGCTGGTCTAAGTCATAAAAAAGCAGTCTTGTTGGCAGGATTTTCAGGATTGGCTTACCAGACTGTTATTGAAACACTTGACGGTTATTCCAGTCAATGGGGCTGGAGTTGGTCCGACATAGAAAGTAATACCTTAGGCGTTGGACTATGGATGGGCCAGGAATTGTTATGGAAAAAACAAAGGGTACGACTCAAATTTAGTGCGCATTATAATAAATATAGTGACAAGCAATTGCAGGATCGAACCAACCATTTTTTTGGATCGGTATTTACCGAAAGATTATTCAAAGATTACAATGCCCAAACCTATTGGTTGAGTGCCAACTTACATGATTTCAACAAGCAGCTGCCTGTACCCAAATGGTTGAACATTGCGGTTGGATATGGTGCGGATAATATGTTTGGCGGATATGGAAATAATTGGCCAAGCCCCAATGGTGATATTATTCGGGATGATATCAAACGCTACCAACAATGGTACCTTTCCTTAGATGTTGATTTTGAAAAAATTCCAACTCGCAAAAAGTGGGTAAAGTCCTTGTTTTTTGTCCTGAATGCGATCAAATTTCCAGCACCCACCCTGATCCTTAGCAATGGCAAAATGAGTAGCCAATGGCTTTACTATTAATTTAGCAAAATAATACCCCACTTAATTAATTTAACTTTATAAATGGGTTAAATTTGTACATCCCTAACAGCGAAATAACACACCATGGGTTTAATTTCTGAAATCATTTTTTGTCTACTTACCCTATTATCCTTTGGGCTATTTGCACAAAAAATATTGCGCATCAGGCGCAGTATCCTATTAGGGAAAGCGACTGATTTAAATGACCAGCCAGGTCAAAGATGGCGAAATGTAATTTTTTTGGCATTGGGTCAAAAAAAGATGTTTCTAAAACCCATTGTTGCAGTATTACATTTAATTGTATACATCGGATTCATCATCATTAATATTGAATTACTTGAAATTGTGCTGGATGGTATCTTAGGAACACATCGTGTATTTTCAAAAAGTATGGGTGGTTTTTATATTTTTTTAATTAACACATTTGAAATTTTAGCGGGGCTAGTTACCATTGCATGTGTGATTTTTTTAATCAGAAGAAATAGTATAAAATTAAAACGATTTATCAGTAAGGACTTGGAAGGATGGCCGCGCTCCGATGCTAATTATATTTTGATTATTGAAATTTTATTGATGAGCTTATTCCTACTGATGAATGCGGCCGATCATGAAGTAAGCTTTATTGTTTCAAAAAATTTCACCCCTTGGTTAACCGCTAATTTTAATCAGGAACAATTACTACTTGTTGAAAAGACAGCCTGGTGGCTGCATATTATTGGTATTTATGCTTTTATGAATTACCTACCCTATTCCAAACATTTACACATCGTTTTAGCTTTTCCAAATGCATATTATGCACCACTGATTCCAAGTGGCACCCTTCATAATATGACTGATATACAAAATGAAGTGTTGTATGCCATGCAACCTGAGTTGGCACCAACAAATGCAGCTGCCCCGGAAAGCTTTGGTGCTAAGGAAGCCACCGAATTGAGTTGGAAAAACTTAATGGATGCTTATAGCTGTTCAGAATGTGGTAGATGCACGGATGCTTGCCCAGCGAATAGCACAGGCAAATTATTAAGTCCGCGGAAAATTATGATGGCAACCCGAGATCGTATTGAAACCATCTCAAAAAATATTGAAGTAAACAAAGTTTTTGTTCCAGATGGCAAAACCTTGTTACATGATTACATTTCAGTGGAGGAATTAAGGGCCTGTACTACCTGTAATGCTTGTGTAACGGAATGTCCAATAAGTATTTCTCCCTTGGACATTATCATTGAATTAAGAAGGTCACTTGTAATGGAGCAAAGCAATGCGCCGCAAGAATGGAATAGTATGTTTAGTAATATAGAAAACAATTTTGCACCATGGAAGTTTTCACCAGATGACCGTGATGCTTGGACAAAGGCATAAAAATAATTTTATGAAGGTATTTACAATGGCAGAAATGATGGCGAGTGGCGAACAACCTGAAATATTATTTTGGGTAGGTTGTGCTGGCAGCTTTGACCAAAGAGCACAAAAAATTACAAAGGCATTTGCGACCATCTTAAATAAAGCGGGTGTTAAATATGCCATTTTAGGAAAAGAAGAAGCATGCACCGGCGATCCTGCAAGACGCGCCGGCAATGAATTCATGTTCCAAATGATGGCTTATCAAAATATTCAAATTTTGAATGGCTACAATATCAAAAAAATTGTAACTACCTGCCCGCATTGCTTTAATACATTAAAAAACGAATACCCCGAATTAGGTGGCAACTATGATGTGATTCATCATACCCAATTTTTGCAAGAATTAATTGAACAAGGAAAAATTAAATTTACAGATAGTAATGAGTGGAAAGGAAAATCAATCACCTACCATGATAGTTGTTATTTAGGCAGGGCGAATGAAATTTATGAAGCCCCAAGAAAAGTATTGGAAAGTTTGGAAATGGAATTAAAGGAAATGAAAAGATGTAAATCAAAGGGTTTATGTTGTGGTGCTGGTGGTGCACAAATGTTCAAAGAAGAAGAAAAAGGAGAAAAGAGAATTAATACGGAGCGGGCGGAAGAAGCAAGAACAACGGCTACTGATTTTGTGGCGAGTGCATGCCCTTTTTGCAATACCATGTTATCCGATGGATTAAAAGTGGCAGAGGCACAAAATGACCCTGCTGTTTTAGACATCGCAGAAATAATAGCACAAGCAATCAAATAATATAATGACTATGAAAGTACACTTACCCAATATTTTTCCAGCAAATTTTCACCCACAATCTAAAGTATGGATTTACCAATCTAACCGATTATTTAGCATGAGTGAAATTTTTGAAATTGAAACTATTTTAGAGGACTTTACGGATATATGGAAAAGCCATGGCGCAAATGTGAAAGGGTTTGCCACTATTTTATATGGACAGTTCATTGTGCTCATGGCGGACGAATCACATACTACAGTGGGCGGTTGTAGCACCGATAGTTCAGTGCATATTATTAAAGAAATTGAACAAAGATTCCAATTACAAATGTTTAATAGAGAACTACTTGCTTTTTGGGTGAAGAACAAAGTACAAACTATTCCGTTGGCACAAGTAGGCTACGCCATTGAAAATGGCTTATTAGCAAATGATAGCTTATATTTTAATAATTTAGTTAATAACAAAGCAGAGATGGAAGCCCATTGGTTGCAACCAATAGCAGAAAGCTGGTTAGCAAAAAAATATATAAAGTAATTCAAATGAGCGAATTAAAAGTATATGCAATTCCTAATTGCAACACGGTAAAAAAAGCATTGGATTGGTTAAAAGCAAAAAAAATTACCTACGAATTTCATGATTACAAAAAACTAGGCATTACCAGTGCAATACTCGCCGATTGGTGCAAACAATTGGGCTGGGAAGCGCTTGTCAATAAAAAAGGGGCCACTTGGCGACAACTTCCGCCCGAAGTACAGGCAAAAATTACCACACAAAAAGCGGCCATTGATTTAATGATCGAAAAAACATCCATCATTAAGCGCCCCCTACTGAGCATCAATGGCAAAGTCATTTTATTAGGTTTTGAAGAAGCGGAATACAAAAAAGCCTTGAAGTGATTCAAGGCTTTTTAATTTATATTTTCAATAAAAATTAGGTGCTGCTGAAAATATTATTTCAACGTCTTAGTTAAAAATGCACTTAAGTCAGCACCCCTTAAATCTCTTGCAATTATTTTTCCTGTGGGATCTAAAATAAAACTAGCTGGAATACTTTCAATCCCAAATTGAACTGCTACTGCATTTTTCCAATATTTTAAATCACTGACATGGGTCCATGTCAATCCATCTTTTTTGATTGCTTCCAACCATTTATCCTTACTATTATCTAAGCTGACACTTAATATGGTGAAATTTTTTGACTTAAATGTATTATACGCATTCACAACATTTGGATTTTCACCACGACATGGTCCACACCAACTTGCCCAGAAATCAACCAATACATATTTACCTTTAAATGAAGCCAAACTTACAGGTTTACCGTTCACATCATTTTGAATGAAATTAGGCATTGTAGTTCCTATTTTACCAAAACTACCTGAGGCCAATGTTTTACTTATGATATCAGCAAAAGGTCCGGTTTTGGCATCCCCTTGTAATTGTTCATAGTAAGTAGACAATTGATCTTTGACAGCTGGAAATATATTTGCATATTGAAATAAGAAAAAAGTAGTCACTGGTGATGACTTGTTAATTCTACTCATGTTATCGTAAGTAAAAATCAAATCCTTGCTTTGATTTTCTGCAATTTGTGTCAAGGAATCCTTACTTTTTTCATTTTTCTCCCCTTGCACTGCTGCTAAACTTTTGAAATAGGCTTCCATCTTTGGATTCATCACTGCCATATAAGATTGATATACACTGTGATTTGGAGAACCTTGGTACTGAATAGCATTAGGCGCTTGGATATCCCCTGTAATACTTACTTTATCGTTATTAATAAATAATGGAAGCTTTGCTTGCAAACCACTAAATCCAACAATAAAAATACTCGTAAAAGTAGTGCTTGCTTTTAATACAAACTTGCCGCCCATTGCCTTGGTGGATGCAACTTCTTTATTTCCCATTCCATCCAATAAAGTCACTACCGTACTATCAGGTAAATTTTTCAATTCCCCATTAATGACGATTCCCTGTGCACTTACATTTGTATAAATACACAATACTAAAAATCCGATTATCCATTTTTTCATAGGTATCATTTAAAAAATTGAAATGTAAATATAAGTAATTTAACCCTGATGTCTTTGCTTTAACACTTCTGCAATATCGCTCAGCTGGTAGCCCTTCGCTTGTAATAAAATCATATAATGGAATAATAAATCAGCAGATTCGTCTAAAAATAATTTTGCATCATCATCTTTGGCTTCAATCACCAATTCGACGGCTTCCTCCCCTACTTTTTGGGCAATTTTATTAATGCCTTTTGCAAATAAACTGGCAACATAGGAACTAGAAGGATCTGCATTTTTACGTGCCCCAATAATTTGCTCCAATTGATGTAAAAATGAAAAATCATTTCCCGCATCCTCTCCCCAACAAGTAGAAGTGCCTGTATGACAAACTGGACCTAATGGAACTGCTTGTATTAATAAAGTATCTTGATCACAATCAAGTGTCATACTTATATATTGCAAGAAATTGCCACTTTCTTCTCCTTTCGTCCATAACCTATTCTTTGAACGACTAAAAAATGTAACATTCTTTAGTGAAATTGTTGCATCCACTGCCACTTGATTCATAAACCCCAGCATCAATACATTTTTTGTATTCGCATCTTGAATGATGGCAGGCACCAAGCCATCGGCATATTTTGTAAAGTTGATATTCATAATTAAAATTAATTAAATTTTGGTTCGAAGTAAGTTTAAAGCCGAATAGGTATTCCTTTATTATTTAAATATTGTTTCAAATCAGGTATCGCTAATTCCTTGTAATGGAATATACTTGCTGCCAATGCCGCATCTGCTTTTCCGGTCGTAAAAACATCATAAAAATGGGCCGCTACTCCGCCACCACCAGAAGCGATAATGGGCACTGGTAAGTTTTCTGAAAGTGTTGCAGTAATATCTAATGCAAAACCTTGTTTGGTACCATCATGATTCATGGAAGTCAATAATATCTCACCTGCCCCTAAATCCACTGCTTTCTTTGCCCATTCGGTAGTTAAGGTATCTGTTTTTTGACGCCCTCCATTTAAATATACATACCAATTGCCATCTGCTTCATATTTGGTATCAATTGCTAAAACCACACATTGACTACCAAAGTTTTTTGCAAAGCTTTTTATAATAGTAGGATCTAAATATGCTGCAGTGTTTATAGAAATCTTATCTGCGCCATTTTGTAATAATACGCTCACATCTTCCTCGGTTTTTATCCCACCGCCCACGGTAAAAGGGATATTAATTTTATGTGCGATTTTATTGACTAATTCACTTAAGGTTTTTCGTTTTTCTACAGTAGCAGTAATATCTAAAAAAACCAATTCATCGGCACCTTGCAATGCATATAGCGCAGCTAATTCAATCGGATCTCCTGCATCCCGCAATTCGGCAAAGTTGACCCCTTTGACTGTGCGGCCATCTTTGATATCTAAACAGGGTATGATTCGTTTGGTTAACATGTAAATATTTTTAATTGCGCCAATTAATTAAAATTAGCCAAATCACTAATTGTTATTTTATTTTCATAAATCGCCTTCCCTACTATTGCAGCACTGCAACCAATTTCCTCCAATTCAATTAAATCATCTAAGGAACTCACTCCACCACTCGCTATTAAATTCAAAGTGGGGAATTGATTGATTATTTTTTCATACAATGCAATGGAAGGTCCTTGTAGTTTCCCGTCCTTTTGAATGTCAGTACAAAACATTTGACTCACCCCTTTGTCCATATACATTTTCATAAAATCAAATACAGTGATATTAGTTTTTTCTAACCAGCCGCCAATGGCAATTTTCTCTTCAAAAACATCAGCACCCAACATAAACACTTCTGCCCCAAACCTCGAGATCCATTCCTGAAATAATTCCGGATTTTTTACTGCCAAACTTCCAATCGTTGCATAAGTAGCACCCGATTCCAATACCATTTTTAAAGTTGCTTCTTTTTTAATGCCCCCGCCAAAGTCAATCTTCAATGTAGTTTGCGTGGCAATTTTTTCTAATACTTTCCAATTCACCACCTCGCCTGCTTTTGCACCATCTAAATCAACCAAATGCAAGCGCATTAAACCAATACCTTCAAAAGCCTTTGCCACTTCCAGCGGATTTTCGTTGTATATTTTTTTTTGTGCATAATCACCTTCCGTTAAACGGACACACTTCCCTTCAATAATGTCAATAGCTGGTATAATTTGCATGTAAGCGATTTATTTAAAGTGCGATAAAGTTTTTAATAATTTGTTCCCCAATCAAGGCCGACTTTTCAGGATGAAACTGCACACCATAAAAATTATCTTTTTGTAATGCAGCACTATAAGTTAGTATGTAATCAGTTTTGGCAATAGTATGCGCACCAATTGTTGCGTAATAACCATGTACAAAATAAGCGAAACTATTTTCTGGAACTGAGGTAAATAGATCGGTTTTTAGCTCACAAATAGTATTCCAACCCATTTGTGGTATTTTAAGTGCAGGATCAGCAGTTGAAAATTGTTGCACCTGTTCATCAAAAATTCCCAAACAAGAAGTGTTATTTTCTTCAGAATGCTGACACATCAATTGCATGCCGAGACAAATACCTAATACGGGTTGTTTTAATTGCGGAATTAATTTATCTAAATTACGTTCCTTTAAATATTGCATCGCCGTACTCGCCTCCCCGACTCCAGGGAAAATAACCTTATCTGCAGATTGTATCAATGTAGGATCATCTGTCACCACTGCGGTCATGCCAATCCTTTCCAATGCGTACAACACGGACTGAATATTACCTGCATTATATTGAATGATAACTGTATTCATGTTAAATTAATTACCCAGAACCCCATTTAAAAATTGTTTTGTTGTTACACCAACATCTTCTCCCTTCGCCAAAGCATTTATATAAGCCGACCCAATGATCGCCCCATTTGAAAATTCATTCACAGCATCAAATGTTTGCTTATCCTTGATTCCAAATCCAACTAATATTGGATTCTTCAAATTCATCTGTTGCAATCTTTCTAAGTAGCGTGCTACTTGCGAAAAATCCTTATCCTTTCCAGTGGTTGCGGATGAACTTACAGCATATAAAAATCCTGAACTTAAACTATCTAATTTTCTTAATCTTTCTTCCGGGGTTTCCGGAGTAACTAGGAAAATAAAATCAAGCCCATTGTCTTTTATAGTCTTCCCATAGATATTTTCAAACTCATACAATGGCAAATCAGGTAAAATTAATCCATCCACGCCTACTTCCTTCGCGCGCAAACAAAATGCTTCAAACCCGTATTGTAAAATCGGATTCATATACCCCATGAGTACTACAGGAATATGAATTTTTTTGCGCATTTCACTTAATTGCTCAAATAATACTTGCAGGGTCATGCCATTCGACAATGCATGAAGACTACTTGTTTGAATCACTTCTCCATCGGCCAATGGATCACTATAAGGCATCCCCAGCTCAATGATATTTGCACCATTTTCTTGCAAGCTTTCCATGATCTGTAATGTACTATTCAAATTAGGATATCCTGCCGTACAATATACATTCAATATGCGCTTTGATTGCGCTTTAAATAAATTTTCTAATCTTGACATACTTTAAATTTTCATTTAAGATTTTCTTAGTGCAATTTCTGTTCTAAAAATTTCTTATTTTTTATTTTATTAAAACCCTTATTCAATTACTACTATAATTAAATGAGTAATTACAAATGCTCCATATAGGTTGCCAAATCCTTATCACCTCTTCCACTTAAACAAACAACTACCACATCATTTGGTTTTAAACCTAATTTAGGCAATACCGAAAAGGCATGCGCAGTCTCCAATGCAGGTATAATGCCTTCAATTTGTGAAATGTGAAACGCGGAAGCCAACGCCTCTTCATCTGTTGCACTTAAAAAAGTACCTCGCTTACTTTCATACAAAAATGCATGCAATGGGCCAATACCTGGGTAATCCAATCCTGCTGAAATACTATGTGGCTCTACCACCTGGCCATCACTGGTTTGCATCACAATACTTTTACTGCCATGCAAAATACCATGGGTTCCTAACTGTGTAGTAGCAGCACTTAATCCTGAATGAACCCCATGCCCAGCTGCTTCAACAGCGACCAATGCAACAGTAGGTTCATTTAAAAAATGATAAAATGCACCGGCAGCATTACTTCCACCCCCGACACAGGCTACCACATGCGTAGGTAATTCATTGCCTAATTTTTCCTTTAACTGTAAGCGCATTTCCTTACTAATCACACTTTGAAAACGAGCAACCATATCCGGATAAGGATGAGGCCCTACTACGCTACCTATAATATAATGTGTTTCATTTGGCTCATTAATCCAAGCACGTATTGCTTCATTGGTCGCATCCTTTAAAGTTTTGCTACCGCTTTTGGCAGGTACCACTGTTGCACCTAGCATTTTCATTCTTGCTACATTGGGCGCTTGTCTTTCAATATCTTTTTCCCCCATATACACCACACATTCCATACCCTTCAATGCACAAACTGTTGCAGTGGCTACACCATGTTGGCCAGCACCTGTTTCAGCAATAATTTTTGTTTTCCCTAATCTTTTGGCTAAAACAATTTGACCAATGGTGTTATTAATTTTATGTGCGCCTGTATGACACAAATCCTCTCGCTTTAAATATATGTTTGCACCTATTTCTTTACTTAACCTTTCTGCGTAAAAAAGCGGCGTGGGCCTGCCTACATAATCTTTTAATAAGGCATCCACTTCGGCGATAAAGGTAGGATCCTCCATAATTTTCAAATACTCCGCTTTGAGGGCTTCTACATTTTTAAATAACATCTCTGGGATGTATGCGCCACCAAATTCACCGTAATACCCCTCGATACTTGGATTTCGATAATTTACTTGTGTGTTAAATGCTTGCATTTATAAAAGTTTTAATTAATTCTATATTTTTTGTTCCTGGTGCTGTTTCAAATTGACTATTAACATCTATCGCTAATAAACAATTCCCAGCTTTTGTCTTTTTCATCACTTCAATCCCATGTATATCATTTGGACCAATGCCACCACTTAAAAAATAGGGCTTATTGAAATCAGTATTTTTAATCAGCTCCCAATTAAAATGTTGTCCTGTACCTCCATATAAAGCACTATCGGTATCAAATAGATAATAAGTTGCTGCATTTTCGTATGCTGCAAAATCAGGTAAACGATTACCCACCCTAAATACCTTAACCACCGGGACTACTTGATTCATTGTTGCACAATATTGCGCATCCTCATCACCATGTAATTGTACGATATCCAATTTGGCTTTGCTAATGACATCAATCACCTGTTCCAAAGGCTCATTTACAAATACCCCCACTTTTTTTGCATGCTTTGGATTAAAATCAGCCAACTGATTTAAAGTCAAATGATTCAAGACATAACGCTTTGATGGCGCATAAAAAATAAATCCAATATAATTTACTTTTATTTCATCAAGCGCGATGGCTTGTGCTACATCAGTGATCCCACAAACTTTAAATTGCATTGCTACTTGATTTAATTTGTGATACAAATAACTCAAACGCTTTTGCTGGATCCGCTTGTTTCATAAAATACTCCCCCATTAAAAATCCATCAAACCCTTCCTTTTTTAATAATTGAAAAGTAGCCATGTCATAAATACCGCTCTCCGCAATACTTAATTTATTTTTGGGTAATTGACTTCTTAATTGCAAAGAATGTTCAATGTTAACTTCAAATGATTTTAAACTTCGATTGTTCACCCCCACAAAATCAACTTCCTCACTTATGTGTCCGATTTCAGTTGCGTCATGTATTTCTAATAATACTTCCATCCCTAAGGCCTTTGCAGTAGCCGCTAATAAAGCTGTTTCCTTAGGCGTTAAGCAAGCGGCAATCAATAAAATAACTGAAGCCCCGTAAGCCTTGGCTTCTATGATCTGAAACTCATCAATGATAAATTCTTTACGCAACACTGGCGTCGTATTTTTTATAGCTATTGTTAAATCATCCAAGCTGCCACCGAAAAATTGGGCATCTGTTAATACCGAAATTCCCGAAGCACCAAAATCACTATATGCTTTGGTTACTTCATGAACTAGCGCCGTATTATTGATGATCCCTTTAGAGGGAGATTGTCTTTTGAATTCTGCAATAATGCCCGTTTTGTTTGGATCAACTAAATTAGTTTTTAAGGAATACCCCGCTTTCTCAAATAAAGGCATGGCTTCAAGCTTCCCAATTGAAATTTGTTTTTTTCGTTCAGCTACTTCACTAAACTTACTCGCTACAATTTTTGCTAATATATTTGTACTCATTATTGTAGGCTAATTAATTTTTGTAAACAATTGTTTGCCGCACCCGTTTCTAAACTATTCACTGCAGCTTGAAAAGCCAAATCATAATTTTCATACTTGCCTGTTACATGTAATGCCATGGCAGCATTTGCCAGCACCACTGCATTTTGAGACCAGGTTCCTTTCCCTTCAATAATATTTTTAAAAATTGCTGCAGCCTCAGCCACTGTATTGCCCCCTTCTAATTCAGCTGCAAATACCCGCTTTTTACCTAATTGATACGGAGTTTTAATTGATTCTCCGGTATTGGATAATATTTTAGTATCCGTCGTTAATGAAATTTCATCATACCCATCCAAACTATGAATGATGGTGAATTCCTTGTCTAATAACTGTAATACATAATTATATATTCTTGCCATTTCTAAATTATATACCCCAATTAATTGAAATTTTGGTTGCGCCGGATTTACAATCGGGCCTAGCATATTAAAAAAGGTACGCACCCCCATATTTCGTCTTAATGGTCCTACCGTTTTTAAAGCCGGATGAAATAAGGGTGCATGTAAAAAACAAATACCCGCTTCCTTTACTTCTTTTGCCAAAGCAGCTTCCTCGTTTTTAAATTTATAGCCCAATTGCTCCATCACATTGGAAGACCCACTGATACTTGATGCCCCATAATTACCATGCTTTACCACAGGCTGACCCGCACCTGCCACAATAAAACATGCCAAGGTTGAAATATTAAAAGTATCCTTTCCATCTCCACCCGTTCCAACGATATCAATGGCGTTATCCACCCCTAGATTTACTTTTACCGCTAATGAAAGTAATGCATCTCTGAATCCCATTAACTCATCAATGGTAATACTGCGCATCAAATACACCGTAATGAATGAAGTTATTTCATGCTCATTGTATTTTCCATTGGAGATGTCCACCAATACTTCCATTGCTTGCTCCCTAGATAAGGACTTGTGTTCAAATAAATATTGTAATATTTTTTTCATCGTATTGCTAGTGTTAAAATATTTTTTTAAATTTTTAACCAGTTATTAATGATTTTACCGCCCTCAGGTGTTAACACACTTTCGGGATGATATTGGACCCCCTTTACATCATAGGTTTTATGCTCTAAGGACATGATATATCCATTTTCATCCTTCGAGGTAACGATTAAATCAGCTGGAAAGTTTTTTTCATCCACCACCCAACTATGGTATCGACCTACATTAAATTTAGCAGGCAAGCCTTCGAATAAAACGGAAGGTGTTGTTAATTCAATAGGGGTTGCGATGCCATGATACACTTTTGATAAATTAGTTAATTGCCCGCCAAATGATTCTCCAATGGCTTGTTGCCCCAAACAAACACCAAATATGGATTTGCTAGCAGCGTACTCTTTAATCAAAGGCAACAATAAGCCTGACTCGGAAGGCACACCTGGACCTGGTGATAATAAAATTTTATCGTAGGCTTTTACCGCTTCTAATGCAATTTCATCATTACGAAAAACTTCCACCACTGCTTTTGGTGCTAATTCTCTGATTAGTTGCACCAAATTGTAGGTAAAGGAATCGTAATTGTCAAATACTAATATTTTCATTTTCACTTTATTTTCTTGTTCAACCCTTAATTTATTTTTTACATTTCGATATCACTCAAAATATTTTTTGGTTTTATTCGTGTATTTTTTCAGCCAACACCATGGCCATTTTTAATGCATTCAGTTTGTTATTTACTTCCTGTAATTCATTTTCAGGAACGCTTGCAGCAACCACCCCAGCACCTGCCTGATAAGTCAACGTATTTTGCTGACTCAAAAAAGTACGTATCATGATTGCTTGATTACAACTACCATCAAAACCTACAAAGCCAATACAACCGCCATAGTAGGATCTTTTGGTTGGTTCCATTCCGTCTATTAACTGCATCGCTTTAAATTTAGGCGCACCACTTAATGTACCTGCAGGAAATGTCTTTGAAATTAACTGAAATGGATTTGCATCTTTAGCAACTGACCCTTCCACTTCACTGACCAAATGTATCACATGACTATAATAATGCACTTGACGATAATGCTTCACATGAACATCAGTACAAACCCTACTTAAATCATTACGCGCTAAATCAACCAACATCACATGTTCTGCATTTTCCTTTGGATCATCCAATAATTTCTGCGTCATCAAAGCATCCGTTGCCTCATCCCCACTTCTCTTAAAAGTTCCTGCAATTGGATGCACCACCGCTTTGCCATTTTTAATAATTATTTGCGCTTCAGGCGAAGATCCCATCAATTTATAATCCCCGTAATCAAAAAAGAACAAATACGGTGAAGGATTTATGTTTCGCAAGGTGCGATACACATTAAATTCATCTCCCTGAAAGGATTGTTGAAATCTGCGACTTAACACAATCTGAAACACATCCCCTCTCATGCAATGTTGAATGCCTTGCTTCACCACTTTTATAAATTCATCATCCGTTTGATTTACGCTTTCTGCTCCTTTGATGAAAAAAGGGTATTGCGGTACATCCTTACTTTTAATAAAAGACATCAAAGCGTTATATTCGGAATCAATCCCATCTATTTTATTTTCACAGATGTATATCTCGTCTTTAAAATGATTAAACGCAATCACGTATTGATACAATCGATAGCGCATTAATGGAATGATATCTGCATCCTTTTTAAATTGAATAGAATCAAAAAATGGAATCGCATCATAGGTTGTATAACCATACAAGCCTTGCCCAAAGGAAGCCTCTTTTAAATTGGCTGGCTTTAATTCATATTGTTGCATGTAGGACCAAATGCGATCAGGTGCATCATGCACATTATTGATGGTTTCTTTTTCAGGCTCTTGGTTCGGATATTTATATTCAATCTGATTTAAAGATGAAATTTCAATTCCGCCAATGGCATTTACCCCAATAAAGGAATAGCTATTTTCTGAAGCATGCGAATCGGTACTTTCTAATAAAATAGTATCACGAAAACGATCCCTTAAGCGCAGGTAAATACCTACCGGTGTAAAGGTATCCGCTAACATTTTAGTGACTTCCGTTTGTATTACAATTTTTTTCATTTTCCCTTTGCTCATTTAGTAAAAAAAATAAACCCCAACATTGCTGTTAGGGTTTATGTATAATTTGACAATATAGTTATGTCACTACAATACCCTAACGGATTTTGTATGCCACCACCATATATTGTTTGTTTTTATCATCTTACTGCAAATTTAAGGAAAATGCCTTTATAAATCCAAAAAAAGCTAAGGTTTACCCTATCAATTGTTAGCCTCGAGTCAGGTGGCTGCCCTTACAAAACCCCTTTGGTGCTTGGCAACTGGTCACTGGCAGGGTTGCGATGTACTGCCATTTTAATGGCCTTGGCAAAAGCTTTAAATATGGCTTCAATTTTATGATGCTCATTTTCCCCTTTACAGCTAATATTTAAATTGGCCTTTGCCGCATCACTGAATGATTTAAAGAAGTGGAAAAACATTTCAGTCGGCATTTCTCCTACTTTTTCACGGGTAAAACTAGCATCCCATACAATCCAATTGCGCCCTCCAAAGTCAATTAAAACTTTGGCTTCTGCCTCGTCCATAGGAAGCGCGTAACCATATCTTTCCATACCCCGCTTATCAGCTAAACCCAAAGCAAACGCTTCTCCCAAAGCAATCCCCACATCTTCAATTGTATGGTGTTCATCAATATGCAAATCACCATCACAGTTAATCGCTAAATCGATGGAACCATGTCTTGCGATTTGTTCCAACATATGGTCAAAAAAGCCCAATCCTGTTTTAATATCCGCTTGACCGCTACCATCCATATTTAATGAAATACTTATTTTAGTTTCCTTCGTGTTTCTTTCATGTTGTACTTTTCTTAAACCTAATTTTAAAAAAGAATAGATGGCTGACCAACTTTCAGTTTCCAATACAATCGTACTTTTAAATTCTACTGCCTGTTCTGGGCTAAGAGCATGATTACCCGATTTAAAATATATCGCTTTACATCCTATATTTTTTGCTAATAATATATCACTCCACCTGTCGCCAACGACAAAGGAATTGGCAATGTCAAAATTTTCATTATTCATTAAATGC
>Ga0214919_10005687_pt1 | contig 17512 bp, 18 predicted proteins | sample LL1503_MetaG_FD_177994 | JGI IMG/M metagenome (GOLD analysis project Ga0214919, IMG submission 177994) | Freshwater microbial communities from Lake Lanier, Atlanta, Georgia, United States - LL-1503 | ecosystem: Environmental > Aquatic > Freshwater > Lake | place: USA: Georgia | collected...
TAAATACCTAAATCAATAGATTGACCAACAGAGGTGGACAATTACTATAATTTGTGACATAATATAGTTATTATGTCAGAAATTCCATCCATCAAAGTTTTAGAAGCTTTTAAGCCTGATAACGCCGGCAAGGGTGAGCAAGCACTAATTTATAGTGGCTTGAAGACTTCGATAGAGTTATACAAAGAATCTTATCCTGAACGATCACATAGAATGTGGGATAGTAAAATTGAATCTTTAGGTGAACTCTCTGCTGCGCAAGAGCTAGCAAAGGATTATCTCTTACGAACCTCTGGAAAATTAATAGATTCTAATGAAGAAAATAGGGACTTGTGGGCGTCACGTTTTACTGAAGCATCAATTGAATTGTATGGAGCTCCCGATAAAAAGGAAGCAACAAGTTTGCTTATAGAAGAATATGATTTGCTTATATCCCTAAAGGATAAAAGTGGAATATCTCAAGATCTTGTTACTTTTCTTACTTCAACGTATGAAAAAATTATTCCAAACAACACTGAGACTCTAACTCTATCAAATAAAGAAGCAGAACGAATTGCTATAGAAAAATACGGACATACAATAACTGTAAAATACCAACAACTTTTTAATTTAGTTGATGAAAGTAAAACTGATGACTTTGACGCAGCTGCGCTTAAAGATTTATTTGATAATTCGCTTGAGTGGTTAAAAACTAACGATGATAAAGATTGGGATGAATGGAATGTCGTAGAAGTTGACGGAACAACTGTTTCGGTTAACGCTGCCAAAAAAGAAATTAAACTTCCCACGCGACGTGAAGCTGCTTCAAGACAAGATGCCAAAGGTTTAATAGCTCATGAGCTGCTTGTGCATGCTTTGCGTGCAAAAAATGGATATAAGACTGGAGTCAAAGAACTTGCTACCGGTTTGGCAGGATATTTAGATGCCGAAGAGGGACTTGGAATTCTTGTGGAAGACGCTGTAAATAATGAACTTCCCGAAAAAGCATATGATAGATATGTTGATATAGCTCTTGCTTTAGGTACGATTGACGGTGTTCAAATAAATCGAAAAGAACTATTTGAAATAAGTTTAGCGAGACAAATAGTAAGAGCTCAACTTAAAGGTACATTTGATGAGACTGAATTAGCTTCAATGGAAAAAAGAGTCTGGACGCATATTGATAGAATTTACCGTGGCGGCCCGGGTGATAATAAAGGAATTAAACAAGCAATTTTTACAAAAGATATTGCATATTATGTTGGATACAAAAATATGGCTGAGTATATTACTGCTCAACTTGCAACAGGAAATGGCACTGAAAATATATTTTCGTTCTTGTCTCAGGGAAAATTTGATCCCACAAACGAAAAACATCTTGAAAAAATAAAGAGTGTGCAAGGCTAATTTAGTTTATATTACTAAAACTATAGTTTTAGTAGTGAGCCTATAATCCTGAGTATTTGTATGGAATTTTAATTGCCATTGTAGGCACTGGTCTGATTCTATTAGTTTGTGAATTTCTTTGGAAAAAGAAAATCCTAAAGATAAATACCTGAATCAATAGATTGACCAACAGAGGTGAATAAGATATAATGAAACCTGTTAATAACTAACTTTAGCTTTTAGCCTCTAGTGCGTAAAAGCTGATCGGACTAGTCCGAGAACCAAAGAAAGGAGTATTGTTTTGAATCAGTACGAAATAGCTGTACTTTATCACCCTGATTTAGAGGTTGATTTAAGCAAAGCTGAAGAAAGATTCTTCAAGGTTATCTCAGAAAATGGTGGAGAGGTACTTGGAAACGACAACTGGGGGAAGAGAAAATTAGCTTACCCAATTGCTCGTAACGAATTTGCTGTATATGTATTTTATAGCGTAAAACTTCCAGCAACTGCAGTAACAAAAGTTGATTCTAATCTAAATATTTTAGATGAAGTAATTAGACACATAATTACAAAACCAGATTTTAAAGCGATTGCTAAGGCGGAAGCCATAAAAGCTTTAAAGGCTTCAAGAGAATCTAGAGAAGATTCATCAGAAGAAGAATAAATTAAAATTTCATTAAAGAAATTGACAACAACGTAGCAAATATCGTTTGCTATAAATGTAATAAATAGACATATGTCTTATAAATTAAAGGAGGATAGGTAAATGGCGAGAAGCTTAAATCAAGTAACATTAATGGGGAATCTAACAAGAGACCCAGAACTAAGACAAACACCAAATGGTCAGAATGTAACTAGTCTTTCTCTAGCTTTAAACAGAAGCTATAAAGATCAATCAGGAGAATGGCAAGAAGTAACTGACTATGTGGACATTGTAGCTTGGGGTCCTTTGGCTGAAAGAGTTTCACAGTATCTAAATAAGGGTAGTCGTTGCCTAGTGCAGGGAAGACTACAAAGTAGAAGCTGGGAACAAGAAGGTCAAAAGAGATCTAAGGTAGAAGTCTTGGCTAATGATGTAACTTTCCTAGATTCTAAGGGCTCATCAAGCTCTAATGGAGGCGATGTAGTTTATGACGAACCACAAAGTAAACCTAGCAGTAAAAAATCTGCAAAACAAGATGAAGTAATCGAAGATATTGGCGATGAGCCAATCAATCTAGATGAAATTCCATTTTAATAACATTTTAAGGAGCATTTAATGGCTAAAATTTTTAAGAATAGAAAAGACGTAGCATATTTTGATTATAAGGATTTTAAAACCCTTCAAAGATATGTAAACGTTTACGGTCAGATTGAGACTAGAAAGAAAACTGGTCTTACTGAATCTCAGCAAAAACACTTAAGCGCAGCAATTAAGAAAGCAAGACACATTGCTTTATTACCATTCGTTTCAAATAACTAGGAGAAACAATGGCACTTTCTATAACAGAACTTAAAAAAGGCGTTGTTTTCGAGTACGAAGGCGAACCATTCAAGGTAATTGAATATAACCAGAAGGTTATGGGTAGAGGTGGCTCTATCGTCAACGTTAAGATTAAGAGTTTTATTGACGGTAAGGTACTAGCTAAAACTTTCAAAGGGAATGAGCAGATCGATAGCGCAGATGTATCATTAACTAATGTTCAGTATCTATATAAAGATACATCGAACTACTATTTTATGAACGATGAAACTTTTGAGCAATTTGAAATTACCGATGAAAACGTTGGGGATAACAAATACTATCTCAAAGAAGGAGATAAGGTTACACTTCAATTGTTCGATGGTAAACCAATAAATATTGTGATGCCTAAAAACGTATCACTAGAAGTGACGTATTCTGAAGACGTAGTTAAAGGTGATACTTCCTCGTCAGTAATGAAAGATGCTACCACTGAAACGGGTCTAGTAGTTAAAGTCCCAAGCTTTATTAAGCAAGGTGATTTTATATCTGTAGATACTTCAACTGGTGCTTATCGTGAAAGAATTAAAAGATAAGGGAATTTTCGTAGGAAGAGCGGCTCTAAAATTAGAGCCTTTTATTGTTTTGGCTAAAATAAATTTTAGAGATAAAAAAGTTCTAGATATAGGCAGTAGTACAGGTGGATTTACGCAATTGGCACTTTTAAAGGGTGCTAGTAATGTATTTGCAGTTGAACTTGGCACTAATCAGATGGATAAAGTTCTAAGAAAAGATCAGAGAATTGAATTACACGAAAAGACCGATATTTTAGACGTTAGTCTAATCGGTGGCAGAGGTAGAGCTTTAATTCCTTATACTCCAGATATTATTATGATGGATGTATCTTTTGTGTCATTAAGGAAAATACTTCCACACGTTAAAACTTTATCTAATAAGGATACTCAAATTATTGCGCTAGTTAAGCCTCAGTTTGAGGCAGATAGCAGAGAGCTATTTAACGGCATAATTAAGAATGAAAATATTCGCAGAAAGATTTTAAAGGATTTTGAAAGTTGGTCTAAGCCCAAATTTAAAATCGTATATAAATCTGACTCCAGCGTTAAGGGCTCAAAAGGGAATCAGGAGAGACTATATCTTCTAAAGATTCTTTAATTATTAAACCTAAATTCTATAACATCATCAGGCTGGACTACGTAAGTTTTGCCTTCAATTCTCGCTAAACCTTTGCTTCTGGCATTTATTAATGAGCCACATTCTATAAGATCTTTATAACTAACAATTTCAGCAGCTATAAACCCTTTTTCAAAGTCTGTGTGTATTTCTCCGGCTGCTTGAGGTGCGGTGCTGCCTTGTTTTATCGTCCAAGCTCTAACTTCTTGTTCGCCAGCAGTAAGATAGCTCTGAAGTCCTAGTGTCTCATAAGATTTTTCAATAAGTTTTTCTAATCCAGATTCACTAAGTTCATATGTTTCAAGCAGTTCAATTCTGTCCTCGTCATCGAGTTCAGAAAATTCATGCTCTAATTTAGCGCACACAAACACTGTACTGGCAGGTTTTACTAAATCTCTTAGTTTATCCTGAATAACCTCATTATTTATATCTTTTTCATCTAGATTAAATAGATAGATAATAGATTTCGCAGTAAGTAGCTGTAGATCTTGTAGATCGGTAAGATCTAGGTTGGTTGACCATAACGGCACATTGTCGTTTAGGTATTCGAGAGATTTAACATATAAGTCCATAATGGGTTGTAATTTAGGGTTTAATCTAACTTCTTTTGTGAATTTGGATATTCTTTTTTCTAAGGTATCAAGATCAGCTAATACTAGTTCGGTGTTAATTGTGTCTATGTCGTTCTTTGGGTCGTGTTTTTCATCAACATGAATTACGCTATTGTCGCTAAAAGCCCTAACAACTTGCACTATGGCATTACAGGATCTAATATTCGCCAGGAATTGATTACCAAGACCTTCACCTTTGGATGCGCCCTTAACTAGTCCTGCAATATCTACGAATTTTACTGTAGCAGGAACTATTTTTTTTGAATTATATATTTCGGCTAAATTATTTAATCTTTTATCGGGAACTTGAACTATTCCTACATTGGGTTCAATGGTCGCAAAAGGGTAGTTAGCAATTAATGCCCCGGCTTTTGTGAGACTATTAAAAAGAGTGGATTTACCGACATTTGGTAATCCTACAATTCCTATATCTAAAGATTTTGACATATCTGTTATTATATATTCTTTTTAGTTTCTTTGATACTTAAAATATCTCTTAATCTAAGTAATTATTTAATGGTCCATAAGGCTCTGGCATGTTAAAATTGTATTAACTTTTTATGCAAGAAAATAACCCGAAGTCGAAAAGACATTATATTAGAAGTTTAGACGGCTTCATTGTTAATGGTGCCCCGAAGAAGGCAGTCAAGAAAATTAACTTGGCTCAAGTTCAGACTAAGAAAATTTTATCCAAACAAGAAAATAAGATAAAACCACTCGTAAAACCACCCCAACTTTCTAAAAAAGAAATAGTTCCAGATGAGACTATAAAATTCGATAATACGAAATTAAAAAAAGAGAAGACTAGATCAAGAAAAATACTAAAAAGATCCTTGTTGGCTGTAGGCGTTCTTATTCTTATATTGGGTTTATACTTGGGTTTTAGGTTTTTTAGATCAATAGATAAGGTTTTTCATGGAAATATAATTTCTGACACTCAAGCATTCTTCAGCACCTCACCACTAAAGGGCGAATCTAGCGGGAGAGTTAACATACTGCTAGCTGGTGATTCAGCTGATGATTCTGGTCATCAGGGGGGTAATTTAACTGATTCAATTGTAGTGCTTAGTGTAAATACAAAAGATCACACTGCATTCATGCTAAGTGTTCCTAGAGACCTTTGGGTGAATATAAAAGGAGTAGGTTGGCAGAAGATAAATGCAGCTAATGCAATAGGGGCTAATATTCCAGGTTATCCTACTAACGGGATGGGTAGACTAGAATATATAGTTTCTCAGAATCTTGGTATTCCTATTAATTATTACGCTCTAGCAAACTATTCAGCTTTTAGAGATGCAGTTAACTCTGTCGGTGGAGTCACGGTAAATATACAGAGCGTTGATCCGAGGGGTTTATATGATCCTAGTATTGACTGGAGCAACAATAAACCTTTAGTTAAGTTAACAAATGGACTACACGCCCTAAATGGACAACAGGCTCTTAATCTTGCGAGGGCTAGAGGAGATGCTTATGGAGCTTATGGATTCCCGAGTTCAGATTTTGATAGAACTGCTCATCAGAGATTACTGTTCTCTGCAATAGCTAAGAAAGCTCTTTCTCTAGGCGTAATATCTAATCCGGTAAAAGTAGGTAATCTTTTTGATTCATTTAGTAAAAACGTTCAGACAGATATGACATTAAAAAATATATTAAGATTCATATCTATTACTAAGAATATGGATTTAAATAAGATTAGTTCTTATTCGTATTGTTCGACTATGAATAGTGCTACTTGTGGAGTTCCAATAATTACCACATATCATGATCCAGTTAGTGGCATGTCGTCACTGGCACCAATAAAAGGACTGGGCGACTACTCTCAATTATCTGATTATTATTTAAGGCTTACCTCAAATAATCCTGTATTCCAAGAGAGTCCTACGGTCGTAATACTCAATGGCTCAAGTACTCTCGGTCTAGCCAAGGCAGAACAGGTAAAACTTACCAAGCAGGGATATGATGTTTTGCTTATTGGTGACACCAGTAAAACTTACACCAGTAGTTTGGTAGTAGATAACTCAGCAGGAAAGAAAATAAACTCACTTAAATTTCTAGAAAATACATTTAGTGCTACAGCTGTAACTACCACAAAAGGTAATCCGGAAGCCTTAGAGTCAAATGGATATAATGCAGATTTTATAGTCATATTAGGTCAAAACGTTAAAGCTACTGCAAATTAAACATAATCTTTATTAATAGTTGTTTAATTGCTAGAATGAATATAGTTATGGATAAGGTTAGTCAGGAGCCTGTTATTTATTCTTCAAATAAACTTCCTAATAGATTTAAGAAGTTTATTCTAAGTTTCTTCAAAAATAAGAAAATTCTTATAAGTATAGTCTCACTAGCAGTAGCTTATTTAGTTTATCTGGGCACAGTTAATGTATATCAATCTCATAAATATACATTCATTATAGACGGTCATAAATATACTAAAACTGAAATTTTAAATCTAATAAGTACGCCAAAAAAATTAGACAATCGGACTGATTATGGAAAACAAGCTTATTTATATTACAAATATATAATCGTAGCAGATAAATTGAACGTCTTTTACTCGAAAGATTCCTTCGATCAAATAAAAGAGCTAAATGCATCTAAATATAATTTACCGAAAGATACAAATAATTCTTGGGTAAATCTGGAAAGTAAGTATCTATATATTAAATCCTATGTTGATACTAAATTAATAAGGAGTGCAAATAAGACTGGGTTCTTTTGCGCATTTAATTTTCTATATAATGGCACTAATGAAAAGAATAGTTCAGAAATGATATCAGCAATGAATTATCTTAAAGATAATATTAAATACCAAGACTCCAATATGTATAATGTAGATGAAATTTTAAAAACATCTTCAAACTATTCTAAATATCACAATCTTATGTCAAATGGATACTGTCTTAATTTTGGATACAACAATGAAGCATGGTTCAACGAGGTTAAAACAAACGACATTATTGAGTCTATTAAAGTCGAAAAAATGAGTGGTGTAAGTTCTATTAAAGTTGGACAAGATGGCGGTAATCAATCTTATGATTATTTCTATAATCTAATAAATAATCCAGGAAGCAATAACGTTGATACTGATAGTTTTTTAAGTACTTTATCTAAAGTGAAGGGTAGTTATTATGGGCTTTAGGCATAAAATATTTAAAATATTTTATTTAACTGTATTTCTTCTAGTAGTATTTAGCTTCAGTTCAAATAACTCCAAAGTTAGAGCCGCTGTTGCTTCGTGTCCTACTGTTATTAACACCACAAATACAGATTATCCTGAAGGTTTGGCTGTTAGCACATATATTGGTAATTGGAATAATAACACTCCAGTGAGAGATGTATATCACAATACTACAAATAATACTTCCGAAGCTTTTGCAATGAATATTACTGCTACTAACATTACAAAATATGCGGACGGATCATCCTCTGGAATAGAAAAGGTAAAACAAGATTGGACTTGGATTAAAAGCTATACCAATGCAAACCTAGGTGTCATTAATTCTAATCCTAGTTGTACAATTAATGGAGTTGATATTGCTTATAACGATTTTGTTATGCTGCCATGGTGGGGATGGGATCTTTATTGTGGTAAAGCCGCGGGTAAGCCAGTTCAATTCACTGTAAAAATATATGGACCTGCACCATCTGGACAGAATCCCGGCGGTAAGTGGTATTACATCAATACTACCTTAAATAGCGTGGGCAACCTGCAGGCGAATACTGCTGCGCAAGGAGGAAGCTTCACCTTCAATTATGTTGATAATCCGAGTTTTGTTAACGGTCATACCAACAATATACATGCTTACTATATTGAGCCAAATTATGATCTAAGTACAATAACTACAGTAGCTACATCTGGGGCAACCGGAAGTTCGCCACAAACAGTTAATGCCAACGTAGGTACAAATGTTTCATATTATCTTCAATCTTCTTTTGCCAATAAAGCTAACATAGCTACGGCTTTTCACTACAATATTCAAGATCAATTTGAATTGGTTCATAATGGGGTAAGCTACTATAAAGATAACGAAGCAAATACTCAAACTCTTAGTCCAGATTCAGTGATAGGATCAATAAATTCAGGTATAAAATGGCAAACTAATCCTTTGGTAACTATTCCGTATACGTTTACTGACAATAATGGACAGACGATCACTCTAGCAAACGGAGACCAGTTCTGCATGAAGCTACTAACGTCTTCTGCAGCGGATGCGCCTTTTCCACGAGGCTCCAATAACCGAGCATGTGCGAATGTAACAGTTCCAATCGTTGCAACATCACTTTCTTGTTCAGATAGCATTCAGGATAGCTCAAATGAAGTAATGTCATATAGTTTAGCAAATAACTCAAGCTCGGCTATAACCTACGGAGCTGCTACAGGAAACTACAATGTTACCGGAACAGTAAATGCTACAGCATTAACAATTGGAGCCCCTAATCCTGCCACAATTAATGCTGGAACTAGTGGCACGAGCACTATAACATTTCCATCAAAACTACCTATAGGAAAGTATACTATTAATATACAGCTCAATATGGTTGGCGGTGTGACGGGATCCGTAAGGACTTCATGCTCGCTTTATGTTGTTCTAAAACCTTATCTTAAAGTTTATGGGGGCGGTGTGGTCACGGGAAGTAATTTCCCTAATTCATATGGCACTTGTAGTGTAACTTCAGGATCCAACATCGCTACCTTTAACTCTGTTAAGAGCGATGGAACTTTTACTGGAAGTTCAACGGATCAATTGGCTATGTCTTCAGATTTCATCAAGGACTTTGGGAGTCAAAATAATAATATAAATGGTGCTAATACCAATATTCAATCCCTAACATATTATCCGAATAATTTATCATTTGCTAATGATTCTGGAACTACCGTAAATAATCCGTTTGGTGGAATGTTTGATGGCTTGCCATGTAATCCGGACTACTACTCATTATTTACAAGTGGCGATAATTTTACTAATCTTTCTTATAGAACTTTTGAAACTACACTTTCAGGATTTCCATCAACTAATGTAAATCAAAATATATATATCTACAATAACGATCTCAATATCACCGGAAATATCACTTATCCTACCGTTACTAATGTTACGGATCCATCAAAACTGCCTTATTTATACATTATTGTTCGCGGAGGAAATGTGTACATAAATAATGCTGTTACCGAACTTGATGCATTTATTATCGCTGAGCCTGACAATTCTAGTGGAAATCCACAAGGAGGAAATATTTACACTTGCGATAGTTCAATGGTTGGTCTTGGGGTTGCTTCTGGAGATGGAACATTATTCAATAATTGTAAGAACCAACTAACTATAAAAGGTGGATTAATCGGATCAAGTATTTACTTCCTGCGTTCTGGAGGTGATTCTCAGGGATCCACAAACACTGCCACCGGATGTCCAACTACCACTACTGAAGCGGAAAGGATTTGTTATTCTCCATTGTATTGGCTAACTAACCCATACGTTATAACTAATGGATCTAGTGTCAATCACATGGATTATATTCAAAATCTACCACCTACAATATAGGTAAAATATAAAAAGCTTATGATATAATTTAATTAACTATGAGTATATTGAGTGGGAAAATAGACTTCTTCGGGTTAGATATTGGTTCTTCCGCCATAAGGCTGGTTGAGCTTAAAGGTGACGGGCCAACAAAGACTCTTAGTCGATACGCATATGTTCCTATTCAAGGAAACATTTCCAGATCAGATGCGCCCGCAGACAGACAAAAACTAGCTGAAATAATTAAAGATTTAGTTAGCAAATCTGGTGTCAGTACAAAAAACGTTGCAGTAGGTCTATATACTCAAAAGGTTTTCACAACAGTTTTTGAATTAGATAGAGCTCAGAAAAGCGAACTATCTAGCGCTATTAAGTATCAGGTTGATTCAATAATACCTACACCTATAAATGATTCCACAATAGATTGGGAGGTTATAGGAGATTCACCCAAGGATGCAAGCAAGATAGAAATATTATTAAGCAGTATAACTAATGAATACCTAGAGAATTTGCTGAATATGCTCGAATCTATCGAACTTAATGTAATAGCTTTTGAGCCTGACACTATGGCAATATCAAGGGCTTTAGTATCTTCTAGCGACAAGCAAACCCAAGTTATATTAGATTTTGGAAGCTTATCTACAGATTTAGTGGTAGTCGGTAATGGAGTAGCTTATTTATCAAGATCAATACCTATGGGTGTTCAAACAATGGTGAGATCTATAGCGCAAAATCTTAATATTGACGTTAATCAAGCAAACCAATTTTTATTCAAGTTTGGTTTAGAGACAGATAAAATGCAAGGTAAATTAATTGAAGCACTAGAATATCCCCTCGAGTCATTATTCGGTGAAATTAGTAAATCTATTAAATATTATATGAATAGATATCCAAATTCTTCAGTAGCTAAGATAGTAATAACTGGGGGACTTACGTCTGTGCCTGGATTTAGTAATAATTTAGCAACTAAAGTAGGAATAAATGTAGAGCAAGGTAATGCATGGCGAAATGTAATCTTTAATAAATCTAAGTCTAATGAATTGATGACTTTATCTAGTCAATTTGGTGTAGCTGTGGGCTTAGCGGAGAGAGCAAATGCTTGAATTCAACCTCTTACCAGACGTTAAAAGAAATTATATTAAGGCTCAAAAATATAAGTTGGTTGTGGTTGCTATTTCAATAGTAGTTTCTGTTATTAGCGTTACCACTTTAACTTTGCTTATAGTTTACATTAATGTCATTCAAAAGAATTCAATAAAAAGTCTTACAAAAGATATTAATAGTAAAATTACAGTGATTAATCAAAACACTAATCTAAATAAAATATTAACAATACAGAAACAGGCTAGTGTAATTCCAAATATCCAATCTCAGTTATATCAAAGTTCCAGAGTATTTAATTATATGGCTCAATTAACTCCGTCAAATGCTAAAATATCCAGTATTTCTGTAGATTTTTCTAAATCTTCGATAAATATCAACGGAACAGCTGATTCTTTAGCTACTGTGAACCAATTTGTTGATACTCTTAAATTCACTACCTACACAAGTAGCGAAAAGAATTTAGGAACAGCTTTTAGCGGTGTAATTTTGAATAGTTTTTCATATTCTTCAGGCAGTTCTCCTAGTTATTCTTTAACCTTTAGTTTCAAATCAGACATATTCATGCAAAAAAAAGCCATAGCTTTAGTAGTGCCTAGTATAACTTCGACTAGGTCTATATTGGGTCAACCTAATGATTTATTTCAGAAAGTAAAATAATGAAAGCTCCATCACTTAAACAACTTCAAATAGATAAGACTAGTCAAAAAATGATTATCTTTGCTTCCATCGCCTCCTTCTTATTAGTATTCACTCTATTTTCAGCAAAAACACTAGTAGCTAGAATGAATTACCAGAATAAAGTTATTAATGCCAAGTCTATAGCTCGTAGTAACCTTATTAAAAATGTATCTAACAACGAATCTCTACTTAGTGCATATCAGAACTTCAACAACGCTACTACGAATTTAATGGGGTTGCAAACTAATGGCGCTAGTGTAAATTCTGGAAATAATGCCAAGCTAATACTAGATGCACTTCCTAGTGAATATGATTTTCCTGCACTTGCTACATCACTGCAGGGACTTCTAAGTTCTACTGGAGTTACTGTTTCTGGTCTGACTGGGTCCGATTCATCTAATGGAGCTATTTCTGGAGCAAGCTCAATTCCTATAGCGGGTACGACTCCAATACCTTTTTCATTCAACGTAACTGGTAGTGCGGATAATGTTATAAACACTATGAAGATATTTGAAAAATCAATTCGTCCATTTCAGTTCAAGAGTTTTACAATTAGCGGTAGTTCGTCATCTCTTTCATTAAGTGCCAGTGCTGAAACCTTCTATCTGCCGGCTCAGAATTTCCAAGTTAAAATGGGGAGCGTCCAATAATGTTTAAACAAAAAGATTTAATTACTCTAGCAATCGTGGTGGTATCTGCTGCCATACTTTCAATTATTATTTCTAGTTTAGTTTTTGGTGGTAAATCTTCAGATATTCAAATAGAAAATGTTCCTCTAATAAGTTCAAACTTTCCAAAATCACAGGATCTTATTTTCCAAAATCTAAATATAGATCCTACGGTGCTTATTCACATTAATAATAATAATAATGGAAGTCCGTTTACTAGTGGACATTAAGGAATAAGCGAGTGAGTGTACTAGATAACACAACTCAGAAATCCATAGAAGAGGCCATGATTAGAGATGGTCTAATTACTGCCGATGAATTAGCTAAAGTAAAAGATACAGCTTTAAAAAATAAAACTCCCTTCATAACTGAATTAATTAAAGAAAAGAAAATTTCTACTGAAGATGTTACTAAATACACTGCGCATTCAAATAATATTCCTTATGTAAATTTACTTTACGCAAAAATTAGTGAAGATGAATTAGATCTATTACCTAAAGAAATTGCCGAGAGATTTATGGCGGTGCCATTAGGCGAGATTAATAAAAAATTGGTGGTTGCTATGCTTGATGCAGGCAATGTTCAAGCCGTAGACTATCTATCTAATAGAATAGGTAGACCGTTAAAGGTATACGCAGCAAGTGAAGAGGGTATTAAGAATGTTCTTCAGCAATATAAAGTTTCTATATCTGGAGATGTAGTAGGCGATATGGATGAAGACAATAAGTCCACCAACCAAGATAATGATAATGGAGAAGATAAAATATCTGCCAAAGATGCTAAAGAATTAGCTTCTATAGTTCAAGATTCGCCAATATCTAAAGCATTGAACACAATTTTAGAGTATGCAGCTTCTAACCGTGCTTCAGATGTGCATATTGAGCCTTCCGAAAAAGATCTTAAGATTAGATGTAGAATAGACGGTGTCTTGAGGGAAATAATGGCTTTACCTAAATTTATTGAACCTGCATTAGTGTCAAGAATTAAAATTTTATCCAATTTAAAAATTGACGAACATAGAATTCCTCAAGACGGAGAATTTACATTTAAATACATGACTCGAAATATAGATCTACGTATCTCAATTTCTCCGGTTATTTGGGGAGAGCAAGTAGTTATTCGTTTACTAGACAAGACCGGTACTTCACTTAAGCTTGAAGACATGGGTTACCTTGGACATACTCTAGAGGTTGTTAGAAATGGACTTAAGTCTACTTCTGGAATGGTTCTTACATCGGGTCCTACTGGTTCTGGAAAGTCCACTTCTTTATACGCACTTCTGCAGGAAATAAAAAATGATACTATCAACATAGTTACAATGGAGGACCCGGTTGAATATAAAATGCCGGGCATTAATCAGATACAAGTAAATACTGAAGTTGGACTAACTTTCTCGACAGGACTTAGATCAATACTAAGACAAGATCCTGACGTTATAATGGTTGGAGAAATTAGAGATAAAGAAACGGCTGACTTGGGTGTTCAGGCCGCGCTTACGGGACACTTAGTCTTTAGTACTCTTCATACTAACTCGTCTGCAGGAATACTTCCTAGGCTATTAGATATGCAGATTGAGCCATTTTTGATAGCAAGTACAATTAGAACAGTTATTGGACAAAGACTACTTAGAAAACTTTCAGACAGAAGAGAAGGTTATGAATCTTCTCCTGCCGATACCGCACTTATTAACGAAGCGATAGGAAATTTACTTCCAAAAAATGAAGAAGAGAGAGAAAAAGTTAGTAAAACTTTAGGATATCCTAACTTGCCACTTTATAACCAAAAAGCTTATACTTTATATAGAGGCATAGATTCTCCGGAATCTCCAGGTGGATACAGAGGTAGAGTAGGTATCTATGAAGCCTTTGAAATAACTCAAAAAATTCAAGAATTAATCTTGAAAAGATCAACTAGTACTGAGATTCAAACTCAGGCTCAAAAAGAGGGTATGATTACTATGCGTCAAGATGGTTATCTAAAAGCATTGTCTGGATTCACCTCTCTTGACGAAGTAAACAGAGTAGCAGCAGAGGATGCAAATTAAAATATGAGAATAGAACCATTATTAGAAGAAGTAATTAAAAGAAGGGCATCGGACCTTCATCTTCAAGTTGGTCTTCCTCCTATCTTAAGGATTGATGGAGCGCTTGCACCATTAAAAGATTCCCAGGCTTTAAATGAACAATCTGTTGAGGCTCTTGTATATTCAGTATTAGATGAAGAACAAAGACAGATATTAAATAAGGATAAAGAATTTGATTTTAGTTTCGCATTCGGGACTCTTGGTAGGTTTAGAGTTAATGCTTTTCATGAAAGAGGCAATTTAGCTGCCGCCTTTAGATTAATCCCAAATTCAATTCCGAGTATTGAAAGTTTAGGTTTACCTAAAATTGTTAATAAGTTCGTAGATTACCCAAGAGGATTAGTATTGGTGACGGGTCCAACAGGTTCCGGTAAATCTACTACCCTTGCTTCTATGATAGATACGATAAATAACACTCAGTCTAAACACATTATTACAATTGAGGATCCAATTGAATATACGCACACATCTAAGAAGTCAATAATTGTTCAAAGAGAAGTACATTATGATACGTACTCATTTTCTGCCGCATTAAGATCTTCACTTCGTGAAGATCCTGATGTAGTTTTAATAGGTGAAATGAGAGATCTTGAAACTATAGCGTCAGCTATTACAATTGCCGAGACAGGACACCTTGTGTTTGCTACTCTTCATACAAACTCCGCTGCACAATCTATTGATAGAATGGTAGATGTTTTTCCTCCTCATCAACAAACTCAGATTAGATCTCAGTTATCTAATATATTGATGGCTATCTGTTCGCAAAGACTTGTTCCAACAACTAAAGGTGGAAGAATTGCTGTTGCTGAAATTATGATAGGTAATGCTGCAGTCAGAAATATTATTAGAGAAGGCAAGACACATCAATTGGACGGAGTAATCCAGACTGGTGGTGAATTTGGTATGCAGTCAATGGATAAAACACTAGTTGATCTAATTAAGAATGGCACTATATCTTATGATGAAGCTAGAAACGTAGCCGTAGATCTAGATGAGCTAGATAGAATGATGAGGGAATAGACATGCCGTCATATAAATATGTAGCAAGAAATGTTCAGACTAACCAGATAGTTAAATCTAAATTACAGGCTTCTAGCCAGAAAGACGTCTATGAGCTTCTTAAAAAACAAGGTTATGTTGTTAGCGAAATAAATGAAGAGAACGAAAAATCTGAATTATTTAAATCTAAAAGAGTTAAAACTAAAGACCGCGTATTATTTGCAAGACAACTTAGTACTCTTATTAACGCTGGACTTCCACTTGTTCAGGCGCTAAATAGTGTTATTGAACAAACTACATCGAAAACACTAAAACAAGTTATTACTGAAGTTACTAAAGAAGTAGAAGGCGGTAAGACTTTTTCTAAATGTTTACAGAAATATCCTAAGGTATTTAATAAAGTATTTATCAATATGATAGCTGCAGGGGAAGTATCTGGAACACTTGATAGATCTCTTGATAGATTGGCTACTCAACAAGAAAAAGATGCCAATATAGTCAGTAAGATTAGAGGTGCTATGATTTATCCGGCTCTTATTATATTTGTTATGATTGGCGTAGTTTCTTTTATGGTAGTTAAAGTAGTTCCTCAAATAAGTGTTTTATATACTAGTTTTCCAGGGACAAAATTACCAATAGAGACTAGAGTGCTTATGAGCTTAGCGAATGTTATAAAAAGTTCTTGGTTGATTATATTGATAATATTTATTGCTGGAATAATAGTGCTTCTCAGATGGATTAAAACTGAATCTGGAAATAAGTTTATAGATGCCGTCAAACTTAAAACTCCTGCATTTGGTAAACTTTTTCAGAAATTATATATGGCTAGATTCTCTAGAACGTCTTCAACCCTATTGGAGGCAGGAGTTCCGTTGCTCCAGGTTCTACAAATTACTTCCGAAAGTGTTAGCAACTACTACGTCGCTAGATCTATAAGAAATGCATCGGATCAGGTTAGAGTAGGTAAGTCCCTAGGAGATACATTAAAAGGAGATCCATATTTTCTTCCACTTGTTCCAAACGTAATTAAAATCGGTGAAGAGTCTGGAACTACTTCCGAAATGTTAGCAAAAAGTGCAGACTTTTATGAAAAAGAAGTAGAAGATACTGTAGCAAATATATCTAGTTTGATTGAACCAGTTATGATGATTTTACTCGGGGGAGTCGCAATAATTATAGTCCTTGCAGTACTTCTTCCAATTTATGGTTTAGCTGGATCTGGTGCAATAAATTCAAATGGTTAAATTCCTGTGGATAAAGCGCTTGCATAGCATAAGTATTTTGTATATTATATATCCATAACATTAATAAATTTAGCAAAGGGGGCATTTGCAATGTTCAGAAAATTAAATAATAAAGGTTTCACAATAGTTGAAACATTAATCGTGTTAGCAATAGCTGCAACAATTATAGTTGTTGTTCTTTTAGCTGTTCCTGGACTTCAAAGAAGTTCTAGAAATACTACTGCTAGAACTGCAGCAAATAATATCTTAGCCGGATGGAATGAACAGATGGCAGCCGGAAACGGTGCATCTCCCGGAGCACCTACTGGAGCTGGTGCAGGAACAATAACGATCAATAGCGTAGTTTATAAGTTAGCTACAGGTGTTACGCCTACCGTAGGTACAGTATCAGCTGCTACTACAGTTGGATATAGCGCATCAACTGCTGCATTTGTAAGCGGAGGTACTACAAATGTTGCTCCGAATACTTTGATAGTAGCGTATAGCGCTACCTGTAATGGTAATACCGCCGCAGCGGTAGGTACAAGTACTCAAATTGCCGTATTCTATCCAGTAGAAAATGGTGGAACTGGAACAGTTGGCTGTATTCAAGTATAGTAGTGTTTT
>Ga0214919_10005690_pt1 | contig 17502 bp, 15 predicted proteins | sample LL1503_MetaG_FD_177994 | JGI IMG/M metagenome (GOLD analysis project Ga0214919, IMG submission 177994) | Freshwater microbial communities from Lake Lanier, Atlanta, Georgia, United States - LL-1503 | ecosystem: Environmental > Aquatic > Freshwater > Lake | place: USA: Georgia | collected...
GGAGTAGTTCCCGTATTTCGCACGCGATCAGCAATATTGACTACGCCTTTACGTGACGTACGAGCCGCAAAGCTGGTGCCTACCTTCACCCATTTGGCACTCCTCAATTCATACCGCGTACCCACCGCTACTCCCGACCCGTCTGCCGTGATGGCAATAACTTGCCGAGTAGCGGTCGGTATCGACTGTGGGGGTACGGGCGTGATGGGAGCGACCATTCCGACGGTGAGCGCGAGCAGGCTCGCCTGAATGATCACCCTCCTAATCTATCCCTCTACTATTCACCTATGTTCTTGGAGAGTGCTCGCCTGCGATTGCGCCCGATGGAACTGGCAGATGAAGAGGCGATGTTTCAATACCACTCTGATCCTGAGGTGGTTCGATACATTCCTTGGTTTCCTCGAGACCGGTCACAAGTTCGGGCTTCCATCGAAAAGATCATGAGCGCCACCCGCCTTGAAGTAGAGGGCGATTACCTCAATCTGGCGGTTACTCTCAAGGACTCCGGTCGGCTGATCGGCCAAGTGAGCATCGAATTCACAAGCGATGTGAATGAGTGTGGAGAGATTGGCTACGTATTCAATCCAGAATTCAGTGGGCAGGGATATGCCACCGAAGCCATCGCCACCATCATCTCCCACGGGTTTGATCTGGTTGAATTCCACCGCGTAATAGCCCGCACTGACCCACGAAATATCGATTCGATCAAAGTGCTCGAAAGACTCGGTTTTCGTCAAGAAGCGCACTTTGTCAGCGAGGAATTCATCAAGGGTGAATGGGTCGATACGCTTATCTTCGCGGTCCTCGATTCCGAATGGGCAGAGCTTCGAAAGAAATGGGATTTGTGTGAGTGAGACCAAAGGTGAGTGAGAATAGCCGCGACAAGTTTGGCTTCACTATCACGCATCAAAGTGATGGCCTGGCGCGCACTGGGATCATCAAGACTCCCCACGGTGAAATAGCCACTCCTGCATTTATCCCAGTAGGAACCAAAGCCACCGTGAAAGCGGTTCTACCGGAGACCATGAAAGATTTGGGCTCTCAAGCCTTGCTGGCAAATGCCTATCATCTCTATCTACAGCCGGGACCTGAGGTCGTCGATGCCGCGGGTGGACTCGGCGCATTTATGAATTGGCCCGGCCCAACTTTTACCGATAGCGGCGGCTTCCAAGTCCTTTCGCTCGGCGTGGGATTCAAGAAAGTGCTCGCAATGGATACCTCAATGGTTCATCGCGATGATGTGATTGCCGAAAATAAGGAACGCCTTGCCCACGTTGATGATGATGGCGTCACTTTTAAGTCGCACTTGGATGGATCTCTTCATCGCTTCACACCTGAAGTTTCCATGCAGGTTCAACATAAGTTGGGTGCGGACATCATCTTCGGATTTGATGAATGCACCACCTTGATGAATACCCGAAAGTATCAAGAGTTAGCAGTTGATCGAACGTACGCCTGGGCACATCGCTGCATCGCAGAGCATCAGCGCCTCACCGCCGAACGCTCCGATAAGCCCTACCAGGCCCTTTTTGGCGTCATCCAAGGTGCGCAATACGAAGATCTACGTCGCAAGGCTGCTCGAGAACTCAACGAACTCGATTTCGATGGGTTCGGAGTCGGCGGAGCGCTCGATAAACACGAACTCGGCACTATCGTGGGCTGGGTCAATGAAGAACTCACCCCCAATAAGCCGCGCCATTTGCTCGGCATCGGTGAACCCGACGATTTCTTTGTGGCAGTGGAGAGCGGCGTAGATACCTTTGACTGCGTAGCCCCGTCGCGCGTTGCCCGCACGAGTGCGGTGTACGGTGCCGAAGGTAGATTCAATATTTCCAACGCTGCCTATAAAACTGACTTCACACCCATCGACGACAAGTGTGGCTGCTATACCTGCCAGCACTACACCCGCGCCTATTTGAATCATCTCTTCAAGGCGAAGGAAATGGTGGCTTCAACACTTGCCACCATTCATAACGAGTTCTTTACCGTGCAGTTGGTGGACAACATTAGGGCAGCAATGCAATCGGGCCACTATCACGAATTCAAGAGAGATTTCCTCGGGCGCTACTACGCTAAACGGCAGCAATAACTCTGCTAATGAGTTGTGCGCCGGGGCGATAAGCCAGATATTCATAACTTGGTGCATCAAGAATGACGAAGTCAGCCCTTGCACCTATTCCTAGGTGACCAATATCGGAGCGGCGAAGTGCTTGCGCACCTCCGAAGGTAGCGGCATGGAGAGCTTGCGCAGGCGAAAAGTACATCTCACGCACCGCCGTAGCAATTACCCACGGCATTGAGGTAATAAATGAGGTTCCTGGATTGCAATCGGTAGCTAGCGCGACTTTAGCCCCGTGTGCATAGAGTCGACGCGCATCAGGATAAGGCGAGCGCGTTGAGAACTCGGCCCCGGGCAATAGGGTGGCAATCGTGCTTGAAGATGCAAGTGCAGCGATCTCTTCATCTGAGAGATAGGTGCAATGGTCAACACTGGCTGCATCTACTTTAAGAGCTAATTCAACTCCCCCGGTGTGACCCAGTTGATTTCCATGAAGGCGCGGAAGTAAGCCGCGAGCTATCCCAGCATCCAAAATTCGATACGACTCTTCTGGGGTAAATGCTCCGGTATCGCAGAAAACATCAATCCACTTCGCTTTGGGGGCGCAGGTATCGAGCATTTCGCCGATCACTAGTGAAATATAATTCTCGCGCTCGGATGCAAACTCTGCGGGCACCACGTGTGCGCCTAGGAAGGTCACTTCTTCTGTGAATTCCTTGGCTACATCAAGAATCTTGGCTTCGCTTTGCACATCAAGGCCGTACCCGCTCTTGATTTCAAAGGTAGTAATTCCGCCAGCCCGAAGCTCACCTACGATTCCGGCTGTGTGCGTGCGCAAATGATCGATATCAGCCTCGCGAGTTGCAGCAACTGTGGTCTTAATACCTCCCGCTGCATACTTCTCACCAGTCATTCGCCCGACAAAATCTCTGACACGGTCACCGCCGAAGACGGCGTGGGTATGACTATCAACAAAGCCGGGAATGACGCTCTTGCCATGGGCCTCAATGGCATGATCAGCGCTCGGCGCACCCTTCGATGATCCGACCCAGGCAACTTTGCCATCCTCAATGAGAAGAGCGGCGTCGCGCAAAGCACCCAGGATTGTTCCATCGCCTAGCGTGGAATCATTGGTGATTAACTCACCGATTCCCGTGACAACCGTGGAACTCATTTCTATCCTTCGTTGAGAGGAGCGTGCTCGTGCATGGGGATGCGCACCCCGCGTTCCTGGGCAACGTGTTCGGCGAGCTCATAGCCGGCGTCTACATGGCGTATCACGCCCATGCCGGGGTCGTTTGTCAGTACGCGACGTAATTTCTCACCGGCAAGCGCTGTGCCGTCAGCCACGCTCACCTGCCCCGCATGAATGGAACGCCCCATTCCCACGCCGCCACCATGATGAATGGAGACCCACGATGCACCTGACGCGGTATTGATCAGTGCGTTAAGGAGCGGCCAATCAGCGATGGCATCAGATCCATCAAGCATGGACTCGGTTTCGCGATACGGCGAAGCCACTGATCCGCAATCAAGATGATCACGACCGATAACGATCGGCGCCTCAACTTCGCCCTTGGCGACCATGTCGTTGAAGCGCTCACCCGCAAGATGGCGCTCTCCATAACCGAGCCAACAGATGCGCGCTGGAAGTCCTTGGAAGGCAACTTTCTCCGAAGCCTTCTTGATCCATCGGGCTAGTGGTTCGTTATCTGGAAAGAGTTCCAACACAGCTTTATCGGTCGCCGCAATATCTTTAGGATTTCCCGAAAGGGCCGCCCAGCGGAAGGGGCCTTTACCTTCGCAAAAGAGCGGGCGGATATAGGCAGGCACAAAACCAGGGAAGGCAAAAGCGCGGTCATACCCCCCGAGTTTGGCTTCCCCGCGAATGGAATTACCGTAATCAAAGACTTCAACGCCAGCATCTAAAAAGCCGACCATCGCCTCAACTTGCTTGACCATCGAAGCGCGTGCCCTCAGCGTGAAATCTTCTGGGTCCTTCTCCGCCATAAAGTGCCAGTCCTCAACATCAATACCTTCAGGCAGGTATGAGAGTGGATCGTGTGCCGAAGTCTGGTCGGTGACAATGTCGATCTCCACACCACGTCGGAGCAATTCGGCGAAAATTGTTGCCGCATTTCCGAGGACGCCGATACTTAACGCCTTACGTGCCTTTTTGGCATCTAGCGCGAGTTTGATTGCTTCGTCCAAATCTGAGCACCAGATATCGAGGTAACGATGATCGACGCGACGTTGTAAACGAGTGGAATCAACGTCGACACAGAGACACACACCATCGTTCATCGTGACCGCGAGCGGTTGCGCACCACCCATGCCACCTGCACCACCGGTTAATGTGAGCGTGCCTGCGAGGGTGCCACCAAAGCGCTTATTTGCGATCGCCGAGAAGGTTTCGTATGTACCTTGCAGAATTCCCTGCGTACCGATGTAGATCCACGAACCGGCGGTCATTTGGCCATACATAGTCAGGCCCAGAGCTTCTAGGCGACGAAACTCTGGCCAGGTTGCCCAATCCCCCACGAGATTTGAATTCGCGATGAGTACTCGAGGCGCCCATTCATGCGTTTGCATGACGCCCACTGGCCGGCCTGACTGCACCAACATCGTTTCGTCCGCTTTGAGGGTCGTGAGAGTACGCACGAGTGCGTCGAATGACGCCCAGTCGCGAGCTGCTTTACCAGTACCGCCGTAGACGACCAGATCATCGGGACGTTCGGCAACCTCGGGGTCGAGGTTGTTCTGCAGCATGCGCAGGGCGGCCTCTTGTTGCCAACCCAGGGTGGAAAGCTGCGTGCCGCGCGCGGCACGGACTGGGCGAGGTCCAGGTCCTGAACCTGGCACAGAGTGCGGTGCGCTGCTCATACAAGTTCTCCAATTTCTCGTTCGACGGCCGAAAGTAATGCGTGGCTCTTCACCATTTCTACTGTTGCCTCAATTTCTGGCGTAAGCCAGCGATCCATTCCAGGTCCTTGGACTTTCGTGCGCAGGACCTGGAGCGCGGCCCCCGTACCTGGCGAGGGCATGAGCGGGGCGCGCATATCGATCGCACGTCCGGCAGTCATAATTTCAATGGCAATCACCCGCGCAAAAGCATCCACGGCCCGACGTAATTTCCGCCCCGCATGCCATCCCATCGAAACGTGATCTTCTTGCATTGCGCTGGAAGGAATGGAATCTACCGAAGCAGGAGAAGCGAGACGTTTCATCTCTGAAACTAATCCGGCTTGAGTGTATTGCGCGATCATGAGCCCGCTGTCAACGCCAGGATCATCGGCAAGGAAAGGGTTAAGTCCAAAGGAACGAGCCTTATCAAGCATTCGGTCTGTGCGACGTTCGGACATGGAAGCCACATCCGCGATAACGATCGCCAAAAAGTCGAGTACGTAGGCCACTGGCGCGCCATGGAAGTTTCCATTGCTGCGCACGCGGCCATCTGGTAAGACGACCGGGTTATCGATAGCGCTCGCTAATTCACGTGATGCAATCGAACGAGCATGATCAACCGTGTCTCGAGCGGCACCGGCAACCTGCGGTGCGCAACGCAATGAATATGCGTCTTGCACTCGAGTGTCATCGTGACCTGCGTGCGATTTTACAAAAGGAGAGTCGCCGAGGAGGCGCCGAAGGTTTTGTGCGGAGCGACCTTGACCTACTTGTGGACGCAGTGCGTGCAGCTCTTCGGCAAAGACCTGATCGGTGCCGAGGAGAGCTTCAATACTCATTGCAGTAGAGAGATCCACGGTCTTGAGCAACGCATCGATATCGCTGATGGCCATGATCAACATACCGAGCATGCCGTCGGTTCCATTAATGAGTGCGAGCCCTTCCTTGGCCACAAATTCAATCGGTGAAATTCCGGCATCTCGAAGCGCTACACCTGCAGGAACCACACTTCCGTCAGATAAGCGCACCTCGCCCTCGCCCATAACTGCGAGCGCACAAGTGGAGAGAGGGGCGAGATCCCCGGAGCAACCCAGCGATCCATATTCGCGTACGAGTGGAGTGATCCGTGCGTTGAGGAGCGCGGCATACGCATCAGCGGTCGTCGCGCGAATTCCCGTGCGACCCGTGCACATCGTTGATAGACGCAGTGCCATCATGGCTCGAACGACTTCTTCTTCTACTGGCTCACCCGAACCGGCAGCATGCGAACGGATGAGTGAGCGTTGCAGTTGGGCGCGCATCTCTGGGTCAATATGTTTGGTAGCTAATGCCCCAAAACCCGTGGAGATGCCGTAGGCCGGCGTGGGACTGGCGGCGAGTTCATCGACGGTTGCCCGTGAGGATTCCATGGCGGCGCGTGCCTCCGATGAAATCTCGACGTTTGCCCCGTGGCGGGCTATCGCCACCACCTCTGCCGGAGTCAGACCTGGAATGCCTATGACTACCTTTGCCATTGATGTGGTGCTCATCCGACTCCTTATAGATCTGACGCTCAGTACACTAGCCGAGCAATCACTGATACGGGAGCGAGGGCCGCATGGTGGAACTCCATCACGATCCACGCTGGCCGCGCGCCAGCGCGTGGCTCCATGACGGCGTCACAACCGGCCTAGACCGGGCCGATTTAGCCCTCATAGGAATAGGTACCCACCTCAGCGCTATCACCCCCAATAACGCTCATACGACTCCGGGCGCGGTGCGCGCTGCACTCGCTCGCTACACGACCTGGTCGGCCGCACACGAGATCGACTTCGCCGAACGCATTACAGGCATCGATCTCGGGGACATCGCAGATCCAGATGGCCCTCACGGCGAAGCCCGAGTTATCTCCACCATCGCCGAGGCGATAGAAAAGTGCCGCTTGCTCATCGCGCTGGGCGGCGACAATGCGATGTCCTTCTCCGCTGCCTGTGGCACTGCAGCAGCCCTGGGCGGGCTCACCGGCTTGGGGTTGATCACTCTCGACGCGCATCACGATGTTCGCGATGGAATCTCGAATGGATCGCCTATTCGCCGTTTGATCGAGGCCGGAGTGCGAGGCGCCACAGTGGTGCAAGTCGGAATCAGCGACTTCGCCAACTCCAAGGAGTACGCCGCTCGCGTGAAAGATTTTGGCATCTCCGTCATTCGGCGAGACCAGATGCGCGGGCGTCCCATGATCGATGTCATGGCTGAGGCGTTCGCGATTGCAGGATCTGGCACTCAAGGTATCTATGTCGATATCGATGTCGATGTCTGCGACCGAAGCGTGGCCCCGGCCTGTCCGGCAGCAACGCCAGGTGGGCTCAGCGCAGATGAAGTACGTCAGATCGCTTTCGAGTGTGGAAAGAACGCACATGTGCGGGCAATTGATATCACCGAAATTGACGCCACTTTGGATACGCCTGATCAGCGCACAGTTCGACTCGCTGCACTACTTGTCTTGGAAATTGCCACAGGTTTGGCGGTTCGTACGTAGCAGTAGAAACGCTTTACTCAGGAAAGTGACAAGCGACCGAACTTGCACCAATCTGCAGAAGTTCCGGCTCATCAATGCGGCATCGATCTTGCGCCTTCCAGCAGCGAGTATTAAAGACGCAACCACTAGGGGGATTCATCGGGCTTGGAAGATCCCCATGGAGCAAGATTCGCTCGCGGGTGCGTTCTGTATTGGGATCCGGCACGGGCACGGCCGAAAGCAACGCCTTCGTGTAAGGATGATGTGGCGCTGCATAAAGGTCAGTGGTCGGCGCAATCTCCATAATCTTTCCGAGGTACATCACTGCAACTCGATCGGAGATGTGTTGCACCACTGAAAGGTCGTGAGCAATGAAGAGGAAACTCATTCCAAATTCTGTTTGCAGGTCATCAAGCAAATTAATAATCTGCGCTTGAATCGATACGTCGAGCGCACTTACTGGCTCATCAGCCACGATGAACTTGGGCTTCAATGCGATTGAACGAGCAATGCCGATGCGCTGGCGTTGCCCACCAGAGAACTCATGTGGAAACCGGTTGTAATGCTCAGGGTTGAGGCCGACGCGCTCCATGAGCGTTTGAACAGCACGCTTTACGCCACCTTCAGGTGTGATGTTTTGAATTTCAAATGGCGCTGCGATGATTCGACCAATGGTGTGACGTGGATTAAGTGAAGAGAATGGATCTTGGAAGATAATCTGCATCCTTGAGCGGTACGAGCGCATCGCAGATGGAGAAATATCCGTAATGTCTTCGCCTTCAAAGAAAATCTTTCCACCAGTGGGTTCATAAAGTTTGATGATGGTGCGCCCCGCAGTGGTCTTACCGCAACCGGACTCGCCCACCATGCCTAAGGTCTCGCCTGCTGCAATCTCGAACGAAATGCCATCAACTGCCTTGACATTTCCGGCAGCTCGACGAGCTAGTGCATTCTTCTTAATGGGAAAATGCTTGGTGAGATTTTCCACTTTAACGATCGGGGTCATGCGTTTCCACCCTTTGCTGCGAACTTTGCGCCCGCCGTACGTCGATCGGCGAGGGCGAGGTGGCACCGTGCAAAGTGGCCCGGTTCGTCCTCAATGAGATGGGGTGCATCTGTGGCACAACTGGCGCCCACCACTTGTGATGCGAATGAACAACGCGAGGCGAAGGAGCAGCCTTCGGGAAGTGAGATGAGTGATGGCGGCTGACCTGGAATGGCAGATAGCCGGCCAGTGCCTTTACCGTAGACGCTAGGAATCGATGAGAGCAGACCCATGGTGTAGGGAGCGAGTGGGCGGTAGTAAATGTCATCGACGCTTCCGCGCTCCACAACTTTGCCCGCGTACATCACATTTACTCGATCTGCGACCTCAGCAACTACACCGAGATCGTGAGTGATCAAAAGAATGCCCATATTGAATTCCCGTTGCAGCTCTTTCAGCAACGAGAGGATCTGCGCCTGCACGGTGACATCAAGTGCTGTAGTGGGCTCGTCTGCGATCAGGATTCGAGGGTTATTAATGAGGGCCATCGCAATCATGACGCGTTGACGCATTCCGCCAGAGAATTGATGTGGGTACTCCTTGACGCGCTTCTGAGGCTCCGGGATGCCGACCAGATCAAGCATCTCCACGCAGCGCTTGAGCGCATCACTCTTAGAAGCTTTGCTCACAACGCGGTATGCCTCAGCAAGCTGGTTTCCGATTGAGTAATAAGGATGGAGTGAAGACATGGGATCTTGGAAGATCATGGCAACTGCGCTACCGCGTAATTTGCGCAGCTCCTCATCGTTGCAAGAAACTACATCGACGGCACCAGCTTCGGTATGTACCAAGATTTCACCGTTGAGGCGGGTGCGCTTGCGATTGTGCAAACCAAGTACTGAAAGACTCGTGACGGTTTTGCCAGATCCCGATTCGCCCACAATCGCAACGGTCTCGCCAGCATCGAGCGTCAAACTAATTCCATCGACAGCTCTGACGTCGCCATCTTCGGTAGGAAAAGTGACGTGGAGGTCGTTGATATCTAGGAGGCGGGTCATCCCACACGCACCCGAGGATCGAGGACTGCGTATAAGAGATCAACAACCAAGTTCATAATGACCACAATGGCAGCAGCCAGCAGTGTGGTTGCAAGTACGACTGGCAAATCAAAGTCGTTTACTGCTTTGAGCGACATACGACCTAGCCCTGGTAGATCAAAAATGGTCTCCGTGAGGATTGCACCACCCAGCAAACCAGCAAAGTCGAGGCCAGCCATCGTGGTGAGTGGAGCCAGGGCTGCGCGCAGTGTGTGCTTTCGCAAAACAACTTTCGGCTTAAGGCCCTTTGCCCAAGCAGTCCGGATGTAATCTTCACCGCTAGTTTCGATGACTGCCGAACGGGTATATCTGGTGTAGATGGCAGAGAACGAGAACGCTAGCGTGATCCAAGGCAGCAAGAAGTAAATGAAGAATTTCGCTGGGTTATCAAAGATCGAAATATATCCATCAAAGTTAAGCGGAATAATGTTGTTCTTTAAAGTTAAGTAGATCAGAAGAAGCAAGCCAGTCACGAAGGTCGGAAGACTCGTGCCGATAAGCACAAATACGGTGGAGCCGGTATCAATTGGCGAATCTTTGAAACGGGCCGCCAGAATTCCAAGGCCAATACCAACGATGAGCCAGAGAATGAGTGCGCCGATAGCGAGCGAAAGAGTGACGGGGAGAGCTTGCTTGATCAAGTCAGTCACGCAGGCATTCTGGCGGAAAGAGTAGCCAAGGCTGGGAGCTGGGCAGGTGAATGCCGCCGAACCCACGCCATAATCCCGACCGACAAATATTCCGCTCAGGAAGAGCCAATATTGCTCCCAGACGGGCTTATCAAAACCAAGGCGAACACGATTAGCAGCGATCAAATTAGGGCGGCAATTCTTACCGCAGGTGAGCGCAGCAGGATCGAACGGTAGAAATTGAAAGATTGCATAAACGGCCATGCTGACAAGGAGCAAGATGACAGCCGCGTACAAGAGTCGGCGCGCAATGTAACTAATCATCTTGACCTCGCATCAATGTGAATCTGAATATGACTTCTCTGTGATGTTTCCTCGGGGCGCATATGCGCCCCGAGGAAACTTTTCACGCGAACTTACTTGATGTAGAGCTTGCCCCAAGCGAGGGTGCCTTGTGGCTGCCAGAAGAAGGCGCCACCCACTCCCTTGCCCCAGATGTATTGGCTCTTGCCGTAGTTAGTAGGCAGGATCCACATACGCTCCATGGCTGTCTTGTCGAGCGCCTTCCACATTGCGGCTTGCTTTGCACGATCCGTGGTCTTCATAGCTACATCAACTGCAGCCTTGAAGTCCTTGTATGCAGGATCGTCACCGTTCTGGCAGAGGTTAAATCCGCCTTCGAGGGTGAAGAGCTCAGGAATAACTGTCGAGGCATTTGCCCAGTCAGCACCCCAGCCGGAGTTCGACATATCGCTCTGCTTTGCAGGGTTAAGAACGGTTGAGTAGTAACCGCTCTTGATGATGTTGTAGGAGACCTTGATTCCGACACGTGCCCAAGCGGCAGTGTTGATCGGGATGGTGTCCTGAAGAGTAACGCTCTGCGAAACGTCGATGACGATGCCATCAACAGTTGCATGCTTATATTCAGCAGGACATACGGTCTTTGCCTTATCCATCAAGGCTTGCGCCTTCGCGACGTTACCGGTGGGAACGAAGTCAGGGCTTCCTGGACCGACTACCTTCGTTGGCTCGTAATCGAGACCAAGGAGTGGGCTAATGGAGCCAGTCGAGTAAGTTCCACCGAAGAAGGTACCGCCCGCGTAATCAAGGATTGCCTTGGCATTGCGTGCATAGTACATCGCTTGGCGGATTTCAAGGCATGGCATCTTCTTTACGTTGAATGCCAAGTAACGTGAGTAAGGGTCGTTGGTGTTGATACGACGATCCTTGTACTTGTCATTCTGGAAGAACTCATCCTTGTTGGCAGGAAGTGGGCCATCGAAGTTCACGGCGTTGTACATCGTGTCGTTCAAGAAGACCTGATCCATCACTTGCTCATCGAGACCGAACTTCATCACAATTTGGTCTGGATAAGGAGTACGGATTGAGTCAGATGCCTTGCTCCACTTGGGGTTACGAACGAGCTTGAGCTGGTTCGAGGTGTTTTCCGCAATCTTGTACGGACCTGTTGCCTGTGGGCGAAGGTCGTACGCATCGCCCTTATCGAGCTTTGCTTGGATTGGCGAGATAACACCGTAGGTAGCGAGGTAGTTAAAGTCAGCAACCGACTTATTGAGGTTGAAGGTGATAGTGCGGTTATCTGCAGAGCAGGTAACGGCCTTATCGAAAGCAGCCTGTCCGGCAGTGTCCTTAGCGTATGGACCCTTGTACTCCACCTTGCCGAGATCGAGCCACTGTTGAAGGTAGCCAGGACCATCGGTGATGATGTCAGATGCGAATACGCGAGAGACGCCGTACTTCACATGCTCACAAGTGATCTTGGTTCCATCTTCGAAGGTGGTACCTGGGCGCAGGGTGAACTTCCAGGTCTTTGCTTCGTTGCTTGGGACACCAGTGTTGGTAGCAAGGTCAGCGACCAAGCCAGCGCCAGCGGCACCAGGAACTGGGTTGTAGGCAACCAAGGTGCGGATAAAGAAGGAGTTCTCAAATGCCAAGTCGCGACCTGTGTAGATGCGGCTTGGATCGAGGTGATCCAACTTAGGGGTGTGCTCTAGCAGAATCAGGGTTCCGCCAGTCTTTGGACCTGCTGCATTTGCTGTTCCGATTGACGAAGACATGAGGCCTGAGACCACAAGTCCTGCCGCTACGGAAGTAGCAATTGCTGCACGACCAAAGCGCTTGCTTTGGGGCAACTTGCTCATATTCCTTCTCCTTTTCCTCCGGAACGCGGCCGCGAACCGGAAACCTATTTTTTATTTATCTGCTTTTGGATCTAACGCATCTCGCACGGCATCGCCAAGCAAGTTAAAAGCTAAGACCACGAGTACGAGGGAAACGGTTGCGATGAGGAAGAAACTCGGCATGTTTGTCACGTACTGCGTTGAATTGGAAATCAAAAGGCCCCAAGTAAATCCTGGAGGTTGTACGCCAATACCAAGGAATGAGAAGACCGATTCGGCGGTGAGGTACCCAGGCAGAGAGAGTGAGAGCACCACAATGACAGGAGCCCAGAGATTCGGAATCAATTCTTGGAAAATAATGCGCGTGCGTGAGGCGCCGAGTGCAGTCGCTGCCGTCACGAAGTCGCGCTCGCTCAAACTCAGTACTTGGGAACGGATGAGGCGTGAGAAACCTGTCCACCCAAAGAAGGTCAAAATGATGATCAAGAAGAGAATGCGCGCGCTATTTCCGTGCGCGATTCCAAGTCGTTGAATGCGATCAACGAGCGGCTCCGCGAGCGCGACAATCATGAAGAAGGATGGGAAGGCAAGCAAGAAGTCGGTCAAGCGACCAAGCGTGGCATCCACCCGACCTTTGAGATATCCACCCGTGATTCCAGCAAGTAGACCCACAAAGAGTGTAGCTACCGTTGCCAAGATCATCACTAAGAAAGAAATGCGCGAACCGTAGAGAAGTTGTGAAAGCAGATCGCGACCGGTGCCCGGGAGTAGGCCGAGGGGGTGTTCCCAACTAATCCCCCCGAGGTAGGCCTTCGGCAGACCTGTGCTGACGTTAATTTGATCGAGATGCAGCTCATTAGGGTTTAAGCCGAGCGCCTTACATATCAGAGGTGCAAAGATTGAAGAGAGGAGCGTGCCAAGGGTAAAGATTCCGGCGATAATGCCCACCTTGTTACGACGGAAGCGTCGCCACGCTAATTCACGTGGACTGCGACCTTTGAGTTCCTCGTCAGCGCCGAGCACGGGCTCGGATGCGCTCGCACCATCCACTATCTCGATCGACATCGCCACCTCCTCGTAAATAGCCAGACGTGAACAGAGGCTGAATTGCACCTGAACCAAAGGTAGAGGCTACTCAATAACGGCAGTAAAGTGAACCAAAAGGGTGATTTGCCCCGTTCTTGGGGGACTTAACGTTGCCAGCGCGGCTCCCAGCGAGGGAGCGAGGGAAAGTCACAGGCAGGAAGAGCCCTTAGGGAGGCGCTGAAACCTGGGGCACTTGTATGCTTTTAGGCGTGTTCCGGGTAAGCCACCCAGCCGTTCAGATGATGAAAGAAGGATCCCATGCGCAAGCCCCTCATTCTTGCCGCCTCCGCCACTCTCGCCCTTGCTCTCACCGCGTGTGGAAGTGACAACGCAGGTAATGCCACCGCACAGGATCAGCAACATCTTGTTGAAGCCACTACTGCTCCAGCTGCCGCTACGGGTGACATTGGGAGTGCGGTGAAGACTGAGGCAGGCGTTTCGGTAGAGATTTCCAAGCCTGCCCCATTTACGCCGGGCAAATTTGTGTCACAGAACCTCACCGCCGGCAATACCAATAATAGCTTCACCATCAAGGTAACTAATGGCACCACAGCTGCACTTGACCTCTCCACCATGGTGGTCACCTCATCAACCGGCGCTGCGCAAAGTTGCGTTGACGTCCTTGATGCTGACAACGGATTCGGTGGTGCACCCATGGACCCCGTAGCTGCCGGTGCCAGCGTTGACATCAAGTGGGCTATTTCGTGCGTCGGCAAAGTGGGCTCCCCACTCTCCATCGTTATCGCCGTGAATGGTGAGAACCTCGCCGAACTCAAGGGCGCACTCGCTTAATTATCCGTGTCCGACTCGCTCACTAGAGTCTCTTAGATGAGCGAGGGTGCAACATCAAGTGATGTGCGTATGGCACTCGATGCTGCCGTCTCGGCAATCGGTGGAAGTACCCGCGATGGTCAGGTAGCAATGGCGGAGGCCGTTGCTAATGCGCTCTCCGATCGACATCACCTCTTGGTTCAGGCAGGAACCGGTACCGGCAAATCACTTGCATATCTAGTTCCCGCATTAGTTCACGGCAAGCGAGTCCTGGTAGCCACCGCCACGCTCGCTCTTCAGAGACAACTCATTGATCGTGATCTTCCGAGAATCGCACCGGCGCTTGAGAAAGTGCTCAACCGCAAACTTTCTTTCGCGATCTATAAAGGAATCGGAAATTACATCTGTCTGCAGAAGATGAATAGTGGTGAGCAAGATCCAGATGGTGAATTGCCACTCGATCTTGGGCCGCTAGGTAAAGAATCAAAGAAACTTCGAGCGTGGGCGGAAAAACCTGGCGTGACCGGCGATCGTGATGATGCTCCGGAAGTGGATCGACGCGTGTGGGCGGCAAGTTCGGTAACTGGTCGGGAATGCATGGGTGCCAACGATTGTCCCTTCGGCACCGAATGTTTTTCAGTGCGCGCAAAAGCGAAGGCGCAATTCGCTGATGTTGTCGTCACTAACCACACCCTGCTCGCAATTGAGATTGCAGATTCTCATCCAATTCTTCCTGAGCGCGATGCCATTATCCTCGATGAGGCGCACGAATTTATGGATCGCACGACACAAGCTATCACTGAAGAGCTGAGCGCTGGCCGCGTCGAACGCGCGGCGAAGATGGCGAAGAAGTATCTGCCGGGCAAGAGCGCCGAGGCATTTCAACAAGCAGCAGACGACGTTGCCGACGCCATTCGAGATTACGCAGAAGATGCTCCACATGATCCGGCGAAGTCTGGGCGTCTCACCAAACTTCCGGATCAGCTCGAAGGACCATTACGAAACTTGCGTGAAAATGGGCAGGCGCTACTCTCTCTCATCAACTCAGATTCAGATGTCACCGAGCCCACGATTCTCGCCGAACGCGCCCGCGTAAAAGGCGCACTCACCGAAGTTCAACAGAGCGCGGGTCGACTTCTCCAACCACACGGCTCCAATGTCGTGTGGTTCGATCCGGCTTATTCAACTTTCTACTCCGCCCCTCTCTCAGTCTCGGCGATTCTTCGAAATAACTTGCTCACCAAGACGCCGGTTATCGCCACGAGTGCCACGCTCTCTGTAGGGAAGAGTTTCGACGCCATCGCTCGCAGTATTGGTTTTGTCGTGGGCGGGAGTACCGCGGAGTACGAGATCGAAGAAGAGTCCACCGATGACGAATTGATCGATCCAGCAAACGTGCAAATGCTAGACGTAGGTTCGCCTTTCGATTTTGCAAACCAAGGAATGCTCTATCTCCCGCGTCACTTGCCCGAGCCGGGTCGAGATGGCCCGGCCTTTGAAGCGCTTACCGAATTAGGCGAACTCATTGAGGCAGCCGGTGGGCGCACACTCGCGCTCTTCTCTTCTTGGCGAGGTGTGGAACTTGCTGATGCTCATTTGCGGGATGTGCTCTCCGAACTCGATATTCCCATCATCACGCAAAGGCGTGGAGATAGCGTGGGCGCGCTTGTACAGAAATTCGCTGAGCAGCCGAATTCAATTCTCTTAGGAACTATTTCACTCTGGCAGGGCATCGACGTTCCTGGCCCCTCATGCACGTTGGTCGCCATCGATCGCATTCCTTTTCCTCGCCCAGATGAACCGATTACGAGTGCGCGATCTGCTGAGGCAGATGCCGCTGGTGGTAGTGGATTCATGCAAGTCTCACTCCCCCGTGCTGCACTTATGCTGGCGCAAGGAACTGGACGTTTAATTAGGTCAATGGAGGATCGCGGAGTAGTGGCTATTCTCGATCCTCGCATCGTTACCAAGAGGTACGGATCGATTCTTCTTAACTCAATGCCCCCGCTCTGGCGGACGAGCGACGGTGCGGTGGTGAAGGAAGCGCTTAAGCGCTTGGACCTTCTGCACACCACACCAGAACTCGATACCGCAGAGTAGTTTCGAGTTATTTCTTCAACGCGTTACGGAGCGCCTCACGATCACGTACATAATCATCGTGTGCGATCTCTCCACGGGCAAAACGGTGGTCCAAAATATCGATCGCTGACTCTTTACCGTGATGTGATTGCCCATCTCTCAATGTACGAATGCTCCACAGAACTAGCACACCGAGAAGCACAAAAATTATTACAGCGGTGATGCCCATGAATGCGCCACCACCATGTACGTGTCCGTAATCCCAGTCATCCATCATTGCTATACCTACTTTCTTGAGTAAATCCTTCACTTACGACGGTACTCACCAATGCTCAAGAGACAAGTGTTGGAGCGATTTTTGGGCTGAGTATGTGCTGTGAAATGACTCAGGTTTGGCGTAGTCAACGTCCTTTGGAAGGAATCTCAGCCAATCGAGTCGTAATCAACTTATTCACCAACGTCAGCGAAAGCGGCTTATCAATGGGGAAATGCAGGGCTCCTTTAGTTGTCACAAATGCGGCGAGCTCATTTTCTAACTGACTGAATACCGAGCCACTCATTGGGAAGTAACTGCAATGCTTCTTAAAAGAGGCGAAGCCAGCGACGCCCTTCCCTTCTACTTTGTATGCAGGGACTCCGTAGTAGATAGTTTCTTCTGCATTGGGAAGAAGTTTTTTGATAGAGGCCCTGAGGGCTTGCAGAGTGGACCGTTGAGGCTCTGGGCATTCCACCAAATATGCGTCTACCTCGTTCTTGGCCACAACATAATTCTGGCAAGAGCACCTCCCCGTTGCAAGGCATGAGCGCCTCAGTTAGTAAGATTACGGTGATCCAAGGAGTAGGTGGCGTGTGAATCATCAGAGCACTCTCGGTCCGCGTAAGTCACTCCTTCCGCGACCCACAATCTCTTTTGAATTTTTCCCGCCGAAAGATGAACAAGGTGAGAACAATCTCCATGCGACCATTGAAGAGTTAAAGAGATTCAATCCTGATTTTGTCACACTCACTTACGGTGCTGGAGGTTCCACTCGGGATCGCACCGTTCGTATCGCGTCTGAAATTATTCAGCGCCATCAGATTCCTACAATGGCTCATCTCACATGTGTCGGTTCTACTCGAGATGAGCTTACCGAGATTTTGCACGATTACACCAAGGCGGGCGTAAAGGATTTACTAGCCCTTCGAGGAGATCCTGTGGGTGGACCTACTTCACAGTGGGTCTCCACACCTGGAGGTTTTGATTACGCCGATCAA